>OMFN01000054.1_pt1 | contig 91567 bp, 82 predicted proteins | sample 1645641 | NCBI WGS metagenome assembly OMFN01 (sample SAMEA103958126, study PRJEB25191) | human gut metagenome
TTATAATAATTATAGCAATTACTATTACGATTTTAATGATAACAATATAAGAAAGATTATTTGCCTAAAATTATGGTAAAGGTGATAAAGAAATTATTTGTAAATTTCATATAAATTTTATAGTTAAACGTAATATTAAAAAGAATGAAAGAAATAGAGAAATAATTATTATAATTATTATTGAAAATGATAGTATAATTACTATTGAAAAATAATCAATAACAATTATGAAGAGATTATTTGCCTAAAATTAGAGATTCTGATAGTGAAAATAATAAAGATAAAAGTGGAGATAATACCTTCGCAACTAATCATTCTTTTCGTTTCAATTCTTTCATTACATTTATATACACTTTTTCTATATCATTTCTCACATCATTTTCTATTAAACTTTCTAATTTAATTATTCGTGTTTCAGATGTTCCTACTACTTCTTTAATTTCTCTTAATTCTCGTATTAAAATTCCAAATTCATTTTCTCTTTCTTTTTGTAGATTTACAAAATGTGCAACAATAAATCCCGTAATTGTGATAATTAATAACACAACATAACACGAAATTAATATCGCTTGTGGAATAGTAAATCCTATTTTTTCTAATGATAAACCGAATATAGCTAATGATTCAATTAGAACTAATGCTATAAATCCTAACCATTTCATAATTTTAATAGTGTTGGTCGTAATATAAATTAAAGTGTTGGTCGTAATGAAACTTGTAATTTACGAAAAGAATGACGAACATCATTACGACGTTCGCCATCCTTAACGTTACTTGTTTAGTGTGTTACCGGAAGAGAAAGCAATGTATTTCGGTCTTCCTCGTTAGCCATATTCGGAACACGTCCGAACATAAGACGGAAAGTTTCGACGCGATATGCCATATCACCGGCAGCGTTTGCGGCTCCGTTGATACGATTAATCGCGGCGCTTTTGAAGTCAGTATCTTTGTACTCTTTTCCGATAGCTTCTACTATCATTGTTCCGGTAGTACGATAGGGAACAAGTTCACCCGCTTTGTATTCTTTGCCGTCCACCGTTACGGCCTTTTTGGTTTTGTAGCCCCATTCTCCCGGCTCGCCTTTCGGTATTACTCGCAATGTCATTTCGTAATACTTGGGCGGATTCGTGAGCGTGTTTAATTCCTCTACCATGTTTCCGGCATTATCTCGTTCGGCTGTTTCCTCGCTAATACACAAGCAAGAAAAACCGAACATTTTAGCCCTACTTTCGGTAATACTTAACGGTGTATCGAGTTTCGCACCGCTTTCAGCATCGAAAGCACGAAGGAATACGACATTGTCGGTATTCTCTTTACCGTTAATTGCCAGCGGTTTAGTTTTACCACTAATGCGTACAACTTTAACGATTGTTTCAGTTGCTTCTTTGATTTGCTTTGCCATAGTTGAATAATGTTTAGTTAGACTATTCAGGAAACGTTTATTTTTTTCTTTCCTGCAATCTCAAGCGGGGGGCTTCGCAAACCCTTGAATGGACGGGGCAGTTTCATTAGGTACTTCCACAATATAAACATTTATATTATTTCCGATACCCATAATAAAACTCACACATTCGTCATTAAAATTATCTATAAAATTTCCTTTATCTATCATTATAAAATTACTAAAATATATAAAATATTTATCTTTATCATCATTATTTGTATAAATACTTTTATAATCATTAATATTTTTATTATTTTTATCTTGAAAACAATCATTAAAATCATTTTGAAATTTATAACAAATACTTATATTATTTTCTATACCTTTGTAAACACTTTCATAATTATTAAAATCTTTATTCTTTATATTATCATTTCATTCAATCCATAAATCTTAAAAACCCTTAATATTTTTATCACTATTGTAATATCTAAAATTATCATTTTTATTTTTACATCTTTTATTCATTTTAAGATTCATAAGTTTATTATAAACATTCATATTATTCTCTATACTTGCAAAAACATTTACATTAATATCTAAATTATCATTACAATCTTCTCTATCAATATTCCTAAAAATCCGAAAAGAATCTATAATTTAATTATCTTTATTTTTAACATTTTGAAAATTCTCATATAAATAGTAATATAAATTTCAATATTCTTATCTTTTATATTATCACAATTACTATTAAAACTGTTAAAAATTTCATTATTATTTTCTTAATTTTAAGAATTACTTTTATCAACATTAAAAATTTCATTAGTTTCTTCATTAAAATATCTATCATTTACATTACCATTTTCCTTAATTTTTGAATTAATTTTTAATGTAATTTCAATATTACTTGTAATTTGACCTGTAAAATTACCTGTAAAATGACCTCTATCTTCACTAAAATCTACAATTTTTGCATCATTATTTTCCGTAATTTTTGAATGAATTTTTGAATTAATTGACCATATACCTATATATAGTAATAATATTACAAGTAATATTATTACAAATAATGAATATATAATATATATACAAATTCCAACTCGTAATTCAGAAACTATATCAAATAATCACGTAATTAATAACGAATTTAATAACGAATTTAATAACGAATTTAATAACGAAAAAATTAGTTCAAAAATTAGTGATTTTAGTAGTGCAACTGGTCAAGATACTAATGTCGCCAAAATTGATTCTTTTGGTGGGAAAACTGGTGATGTAAAAAGTGATAAACTTTGAAGAGCTTTTAATAGGGATTTTATTAGTTTTAACTTGTGTACTCCCGGTGGGAGAGCAGGTTGGACGCCCACTTGTGAGGTCTTACAATCGCTAATACTGTAATTACTATTAGACTTATTGATAATTCTGCTTTTGATAGTGATAATTTTATTAATTCAGTTTGAAATTTATTTAGATTTGCTTGCATGGGATAAGATTATATTATATATTTGTACTCGTAGTTATAATAATGTAAATCCTAAACAAAGTAAAACTATGGAAACAAAAATTGCATTTAATCCTCGTGGTAACAAAGTTCTTCTTCGTGCAGATTTTGAAGTATCTACTCTTAATATTCTTAATAACGAGGAGATTAATAAGATTCCAGCTAAGGCTTATACGGTTATGGCTATTGCTGAAAATGTTAAAGGTCTTAACATTGGAGATAAAGTAAAACTGGAAAACGGTTGTATTCCTACTCTTATTCAAATGCCGGGCGATACTCAAACACTTGCTGCTAAACAGAAAGTTCACCGTGAAGGTAAATCTATTATTGGTGTTGGAACTGTTAAGTTTAGTGAGTTTGTTCTTGTAGATGAATATTCTATCGTAGGTGTTTGGATTGAATCTCCTGCCGTTAATAATTAAAATATGCTTAATCCTTTTGTTTATGATAAGTTAGTTCCTTTCGTAGATGAACGTATTGAAAAACATCTTAAACCATATGTTCTTCGACGACCTGCTTCTTATAAACGAAGTGTTGCAGCTTGGGAAAAGTTAAGACCTGACCAAAAGGCGAAAGTATTAGAGTTACTGGAAAGAACACAAAAGGATAGTGTTGCCAAAGCTATGATGCGAGGAGATGAAGTTGTTAGTGTTCCTCGTGTTGGTAGATTCGAATACAGTCCAGCTAAGTTCTTTAAGAAAACTCATGCTGAGGAACTTGAAGGTTTAAGTCGAGAGGAACGTAAAGCAAAGATTATTGCTTATCATATTGCTAATCGTCGTAGACGTAGAACTGCCGAAGAAGATGGGAAGAAAATGCGTTTCAGAAAAGATTTTGCCAAAGGGTAGAATACTGTACTTTAATGAAGAGGAACATAAGTACACAGATGATTTAGGTAATGGTTACATATCTGTTACTACTCTTATTGGTAAATATACACAAGAATTTAAGAAAGAAGAAATTGCCGCAGCGTGTGAACGTATAGGTAAGAATCCTCGACATCCAAAATATCAAAAATATAAAGGTAAAACTAAGAAACAAATTCTTTGGGAATGGGAACAAGAAACTATTAAGGCTTGTGATAAAGGAACAAAGAAACATAATTACCTTGAAACTGCTATTAAGGCTTGTAATGGATATAAGCTGAACGCTAATGGTTTTATCAATGATAGAATCTATACAATAGATGATATTGTTGGTAGTCATAAATACGGTAAGCTAAATCTTGAATATTTTGTTAAGACTGGTATTCGAGAAAAGTATCCTGATATATTTAGTCTGATTGCTGCTCTTGTTACGAAAGGTTATCATATCTACGCTGAGATTGGTGTTTATGATAGTCAAAATCTTGTTTCCGGTCTTATTGATATTCTTTTAATTCGTGGTAATGAATTTATTATTTTAGACTGGAAAACTAATAAAGCTCCAATTAGATTTGAAAGTGGTTATTATGATAAGAAACTTGATGGTACACTTGACCTAAATAATTTTATTTATAAAGAGGAATATTTTGGTGCACCACTTGACCACCTCGCAGATAGTATAGGTAATCATTATGCAATGCAACTTTCTACTTATGCTAATCTTGTTGAGAGTTGGGGTTATAAAAATGTAGGAATTATTCTCTGTCATATTAGAACTATTCAGAATCAATTTCAAGACGAAAATGAAGAAGATGAAGAAGTCGTAGAAATGTATGATATTCCTTATCTTAAAAATGAAGTCGGAATGATGATTACTGATTATTCAAGTAAACATATTTATAAAACTGCTAAAACACTTTTCTAAACTATGAAAACTATTAAGATTTATTATATAGATACTCGTGGTAAACTTGCAGTAAATCTTATTAGGATTTTTAATAGTAATTATCGTGGGCAACTATAAAATTTAGTTTGGACGATAGAAGTGTTATAAGTGATGTTACAAATGGTGTCGCCAGTGGGCGTCCAACCCACTCCCCCACCGGGTGAGGGTGCGGAGCACCCGAAAGGCCGAGCGGAGCGAGGCCCACACAAGTTACAAAAAGTATTACAAATATGAAAGCAACTAAGGAATCAAAATATAATGCATTATTTAATAAACTTATTGGTGTAAATGATTTACCAAATAGACTTATTGAAATTGCGAAAGATTTAGAATATCCTATATTTAGGAAAAATGATAGTTATCCTATTAATCTTAATATTTGGGGTATTCGTTCTAAAAGTAATTGTACTAAACATTATAATGATGTTATTGTAATGTTTTATGAACGAGATTTTAATATATGGGAATGTATGGTTTTTGAAGCTACTACTGACCCAAGTAATTTAAATCTTAAAACTCCTGTTAATAATAAAGGCTGTGCAGTTCTTCGAGAAGGTGTACACAAAGCTCTTTGGAAAATAGGTAAACATAAAGGACAATATAAAGCACTTGTTCAAGCTAATCCGTGTCAAGTAATTCGTGACAATAATCGAGATGATAAAATTGATATTACCGATAATACTGACTTTGGTATGTTTGGTATTAATTTACATAGGGCGTCAAGCTGGAAAGTAAGTGACGAGATTGGTCTTTATTCTGCTGGTTGTCAAGTTATCAAAGATGTGAATCAATGGAATGATATTATTATTCCTTTGTTTGATAAGGCAATTGGTAAAGGAACTCAATCTTATGTTCTTATTAATGAAATGGATTTAGATTTGTAAGTTATGAAAGATACTGTTCGATATATATTTTATATTGTTTTGATTCTTGCGATTTGTATTGGAGCTACTTATTTTGGTAGATATGTTAATCGTAAGTTTTTAGGTATTGAAAGACATGATGAAACTATTAAATCTTTAAGAGATAGTCTAAATAGTTTCATTGAGAAATATGATAGGATTATTAATGAACAACAGTTTGTTATTGATAGTCTTAGAGGAATTGAACAAAAAACTATTACTATTTATGAGAAAGCTGAAAGTGATTTTAATGATAGTAATATCATTAGTGATGATTCCGTTCTCCGCTATATCGCAAAAAAGATACAAGATTGATGGCGATACAGTTATTGTTTTTACTCCGAAAGAAACTCGTAAGTTAGCTATAAAACTTCTTGAAGGTGAAAAGTATGAAAAACTTTATCTTACTGCCAGTGAAATTCAAAGGGTACAAGATAGCGTTATATCCTTCCAGTCTTATCATATTGCTATTCGTGATAGTCTTTTGGTTGTTTCTTTTGGTGGCCTTGATTCACTCAATACTAAACTAATTGATTATCAAGAAAGATATTTAGTTGAACGAAAAAAGAAACGTAGAAATGGTTGGATTGCAGCTGGTTCTATTGCTTTGAACGCTGTATTAATATTTGTATCAAGTCGATGAGTAAAATTAAAAATTATATTCCTAAGAGTTGTGTATTAGCTGGTGTTGATATTCTAACTGTTATTACAGAGAATAAACAAAACGCTGGAAATCTCGGTAAATCTTCTATTGCTAATGGTGTAATTCAATTACAATCATTAGATTATGGAATTGAGATTTCTAATACACAAATGCAGAATACATATTTTCATGAACTTGTTCATCAAATGCTTAGTAGTATTGGTGAATTAGAATTAAATGAAAATGAAAAGTTTGTTCAGAATATGGGAAATATGATATTTGAATTTCTTCGTACTGCTGATTGGATTAGATTAGAAGAGTTCAAACATAATAAGTTTTCTGATGCAGATAGTAATGCACCTTTTATTAAAGAAGGTATTGCTGAAATAAGATAATGTATGGTACATGGATTTAAGATAGAAAATGATAAACTAATTCTTGATGTAGAAGAAATACTTCAATATCCTTTACTTCAACAGATATATGCTCGTGATGATAGTAAAGATAAATCTTTTGCAGAAAAAGAATTTAGATTTATATTATATTTATCCGATAGAAAAGGTTATGTAACGAAAGCAGGACTTACTAAAAAAGAAGCTTATGCTTATGCTAAGTCTAATGCTGGTTTAGATGAATCTTATCTACCGGATAAAGTTGTTTTATCTGCTATTGAATTTGTAAAATCAAATCTTAATATTACAGCTGTTGAAGATTTAATTAATTCTACTATTAAATCTTTGAATCTTTCAAGTAAGTTAGTTCGTACATTAACTGATGGTATAGAAGATTTAATGTCGAAAGAACTTGAAATGAAAGATTTAGCTTTTTGTGAAGATACTCTCAAACAGATTATTAAAATTGCTAATGAAATTCCTGCACGAGTTGAAAGTCTTACTGAGCTTAATGATAAGTGGGATAAGATTGAAAAAGGTGTAACGTCAATTCGTGGTGGAGCTGAATATAGAGATAGCTATGACGGAACAAATGATAGAGCATCTAACGCTCCTAACGAAACAGAAACATTATCGTAAAGATAATCGTTATGGTTATGAAACTGGTCGAAGTCCGTTTATAGATTACATACTTGAAGATAAAGAACGTTATAAACCTTTATCTTCAAGTATTTGTCGTTTTACTGGTAAACCTTGGATTGACAGAGATAACGATTTTCTTATAGGTGAAAGTGGTGGTGTACTTATGAAAATAGACTTTGTTTTCGTAGGTACTGAAATATTTAGTCGTGTTGCAGACTTTTATGAAAAACATGGATGTTATTGTCTTGAACCTGATGATAGTCCTAATGCCGTAAAGTTTTGGCAACGTGAAATGGATAGACGAGTTAAAGGTGTTCAAGCATATTGTAAATTATACATTAAAGATATTCCTGCTTATTTAGCAGCTAAATCTGATGCTGAACGTAAGGCTTTACTTCATAAAGTTCGTATAACTGGCGACCATTATAATTATCTCAACTATGGTCGTATAGATCGTGCTCCTAATGAAAAAGAACGTAAACAATTAGATAAAGAAGGTCTTTTCAAAGTTCATACTGTTGCTGGATTTCCTCGTTTTTGGGATGGTGATTATTGGAATTTTAAGATAGATGAATTAATTGCTAACAACAGTTGTAACTTATGTAAAGCAAAAGCTCGTCGTAAAGGATTTTCATATAAACGAGGTAGTCAAGCAGCTAACACTCTAAATGCTAATAAGAACGTAACTGTTATTCTTGCTGCTGATACATTAGATTATTTAACTGTTAAAGATGCTACATCTTATATGGTTAAAGTTAATCTTGATTGGTATGAAAATCATACTTATTGGAAACGAGGTTATTTAAGTGAGAATTTCGATAAAGGTATTGAACTTGGATATAAAAAGACAAAAGAAGGTCAAAAGGCTTTTGGATTTCGTAGCAAACTTTTGAGTGTTGCTATTGGTAGAAATGAAAGTGCAGCTGTAGGTAAAAAAGCTATTGAAATAGATTTTGAAGAAGCTGGTCGTTGTCCAAATCTTCAAAAGGCATTAGATGTTATGTTATCTAATGCAGAATCTGGTGCTGAAAGAATTGGTACTATTCGAGTGTATGGTACTGGTGGTACAAAAGGTGCTAACTGGGAAGCATTCGGTAATTGTTTTTATAATCCCGGAAAGAACGATATGCTTCCTATGGAAAATATCTGGGATGCTAATAGTAGACATGCTGTTTGTGGTTTCTTTTTTCCTCAGATATGGGATTATGAACCTTTTGTAGAAGACGGTAATTCTTTACTGTTTGCTTCTTGGAAGGATGATTATGACAAGAAACGTGGTGCAGAAAAAGAGAAAGATGCTGGTGAATATAATATTTATGTAGGTCAACGTGCTAACAGTCCTAATGAGGCATTTACGAACACACAAGAGAATATTTTTCACAGTCCGGAACTTACTAATCATATTAATGCTATTAAATATGATAAGTCTAATCATTTTTATGAAGATGGTTGGTATATACTTGATGATGGACGTGTTAGATTTGTTACTAAACAGGAATGTATTGAACGAGCTATATTTGGTTCCGATAGATTCCATGAATATATAACTGATGTACCTCATAATTCAAAGACTGATGTTCATGGTTGTATAAGAGAGTTTTATTCTCCTATTCCAAATGATGGTAGTCTTTATTTTATTTCTTATGACCCATATCGTGTAGATAAAAATAAAGAAGAAGTTAGTACAAAAAATTCACTTGCAAGTTTTCAAGTGTGGATGCGTACTAACAGTAAAACTCCTTACATGGGTAAACGACTTGTTGCTTCTTATTGTGGTCGTCTTGATACTATGGAAGCTGTCGATAAACTTGTTCTTTATGCTTGTTTACGTTGGAATTGTAAAGTTCTTTATGAGGCTGGTACTGGTGAACTTGTTACTAATTTCAAGAAATGGGGTTATAGAGATAAGTTATTAAAAGACCCAAGTAGTTATATTAATCGTAGTGTTGATGGCCCTCGTATTACAGGTTATGGTATTGTCATTGGTGATGGCGATATTAAGTTAGAGGGTATGCGTATGGTGCGGGATTTCTTATACGAAATTGTCGGAAAAACGTCCAACGATACACCAATATATAGATTTAATCAAATTTATGATATAAGTTTCTTATTAGAGTTAGATAGATTTATATTTGGGCGTAATGCAGACCGATTAAGTTCGGCTATCGTTGCAATGTTTGAATTTCGTAAAGATTCCCTTTTACTTGAACGAGAAGCTAACTCGAAAAGTAAAACTAATAACACTGGTCGTAAAGTTAATAGATTCCTAAAATGAGTGAACGTGATTTAAGAGCAACTCCACTTGTTATGCCTGACCAGCGTGCAAGTACTGCTACAAAACAAACGAAAGCTTGGTACATTCCTAATTGTAATTATTGGATTAATCTTGCTATTGGTCAGAATGATAAAACTGTTACGCAGAAATTTCTTGATGCTGCTAATGGTTTAGTAGACCCTAAGACTTATGAATATGTTCTTCAGAATTATATTGATAAGGTTGGTGAGAAAGCTGTAATGTATGGTGAGATACGTGATGTAGATTTTCTCACTCCTATTAAAGAACGATATATGGGAGAATTTATTAATATGTTCTCTAATTATCAAGTATTTAATAATGACCCTTCTGTAACTCTTGCTCGCAATAAAGTTCTTGCTGATAAAGTAATGGCTTATTGTAATCAAGAGATTATTAATCGTCTTAATGAAGCAGGATTTAATACTGGTCAAAAGACAATTAAACAAGGCGAACTTAATGATATTATTGAGGAAGTTCTTAACGATTGGATTGATGATGTAACTATTACAACTCAAAAACGTCTTGAACTTATTAATACTATTGTTGAAGCAAAAGACAAGTATCAACAATGTTATTTCTATTGGTGGGCTTGTGAAGAGGTTTATACTTATCGAGAAGTTTATAAAGGTGATGTTTATCTTCAAGTAATATCTCCTCTCGAATATTATCGTATTGAAAGTGGTCAACGATATATTGAAGATGATGACGCAGGACTTCGTGTCTATCGAATGACTATTCCTCAAATCATTGATAGATTTCGTGATGAACTTACAGATGCAGAAATGAATTATCTTAAAGATATTTATACTGTATCTCCTAAATATGATGCTCCTGATGGTATAGTTCAAATCTTCAATAAAATAGATTTTGCTGAACGTAAAGCTATATTACATACTAACGCAGAAGCACTTCGTAGTGAAGCTCGATTATATGGTAAAGAAATTGATATTTATCATTATGTTTGGAAAACTGAAATTAAACAAGGTATTCTTAAACATCGAGATTTATTAGGAAATATCGTTGAAAGTGTTGTAGACGAAAATTATGAATTTGATACTTCTGCTGGTGATATTGAAATTGAATGGGAATGGATAAATCAAGTTTGGGAAGGTTGGCGTATAGGTGGTTGTCATAGTGGTATTTATATTAAGCCGCGACCTATCGAAGTTCAACGTGAAAGATTTAACAATTATAGTGATTGTAAATTACCTTATAATGGTATTGTAGGTTTACATAAAGATAATCTTCGTAATCCTATTCCTTTCCGTGTTTTACCTTATCTTGCTCTTTATCGTATTTATACTTTACAACAAGAACGTGCAGTAGCTAAGTTTAAGTCTTGGCTATTATTCCCTGAAAGTATTCTCGCTGATAGTAGCGATATGACTACCGAGGAACGTCTTGCTGTTGCGAATAAAGATAGTTTTTTACCGTTTGATGATTCTGATGCACAACCTAATGCTTTACAATCTATTCGAGAAGTAGCCACAAGTGCTATTACGAATTATATTCAAATGCTTGATAATCTTAAACAAGGTTTGAAAGCAGAAGCTTGGGAAGCAGCTAACATGAATAATGCTCGCTTTGGTGATGCTAAAGATTATGCAGGTAAGGCTGTTAATGAATCTAATTATTCTCAAGCAATGACCGGAAGTGTTTGGAGTCTTGAATGTTTTAATCTCTTCCGTGAACGTGATTATGTTGCAAATATTGATTACAGTAAGTTTGCTTGGATTGATGGTAAACGAGGTTCTTATGTAGACCCGACGACTAATAAAGTTGTTGTAGTTGATATTGATGGTTCTTCTGATTTCTCTGGTAATATTGGAATTTATATTCGTAATAATGCCGATGTTCAGAATAAGCTGAACATGATGAAAGAACTTGCATTTAGTGCAGGTCAGAATGACCAACTGGAAGTTGCTATTGAAGCTATTGAAAATAATAATATTACTTCTATCGCTAAGAATATTAAGAAAGCTATTCAAGCTCGTCGAGATTATGAACTTCAAATGCAACAAGTTCAACAACAAGCTCAAGCTGAAGTTGAACAAATTGTTAGTCAGCGTGAAGCAGCTAAACAAGAATTTGAAGCTCAACAAAATGCTCTTGATAGAGAACATGATGTTAATCTTGAGATTCTTAAACAAGAAGGTGAAAAAGAGATTTGGAATATGCGACTTAAAGTCGATACCAATGGAAATGGTAATATAGATAAAGATGAAGCTATGGCTGCTCAATCTGGTTACACTGCTTCTGATGTTAATAGAATAAAGTTACAAAAAGAATTAAAGCAATGATGACCGAGAATTATCGACGGCGAGCAAGAGAACCTGCAAGATAATACTACTATAATTATTGATAATATATTATATATAGTATATCTTTGTTCATGTAATAATATTCAACTATAAATAAATACTAATATGGCTGTTGAAAAAGTTGTTATACCTGATAATGAAACTCAGGAGCAAAAACAAGAACGTCTTCGTAAAGAATTAGAAGAACGTAAAGCTAAGGAAGCTAAAGAAGCTCAAGAAGCTGAAGAACGACGTAAAGCTGAAGAGGAAGCTGCTCGTAAGAAAGCTGAAGAAGAAGGTGATAAGGGTGGTTCTACTGGTAATGGTGAAGAAGAAACTGAACCTGAACAAGTAGAAATTGATGGTACTCTTTACACACTTGATGATAACGGAAACGCCGTAGATGATAACGGTGAAATTAAGTTCACAAAGGAACAAATTGATGCAATGTCTGATGAAGGTGCTAATGAATTAGACGGTGATTATATCGAAGCTATTTCAAAAGCCAGTGGTATTGTTATTAAAGATGAGAAAGGTGAACTTGTTAAGTTTGAACCTACAATTGAGGGTTTTGCTAAACGTGAAGCTGCTGTAAAAGCTCTTGGTGAACGAGAGGGTTTTGCAAAAGGTTTTAACGAGTTTTTAGCTAATAATCCTGATATTGCAGCTCTTGTTGAATATAAGAGTAAGTTCGGTACAATCGAAGGTTATTCGGCAAATGTAGATTATAGTAAGATTGAAATCAAAGATGATGATAACTTACTTGCTGATTTAATCTATAAAGCTGAAATTCAAAAAGGTACTTCTCCGGAACGTGCCAAACGAATTGTTGAGTTTGCAAAAGCAAATAACACTCTTAAAGATGATGCAACTGAAAGTCTTAATTGGTTGCGTAAAACTCAAGAGAGTGAAATTAAAGCAATTCGTGAACGTGAGGCCAAAGAAATGCAGGCTGAACTTGAAAAGGAAATTAAATACTTTGGTGTTTCTTATGAAGATGACGGTACTGTCAAAGTTCATAATGCACCGGGTAGTCTTTATGATTTAATTGTTGTTAAAGGTCAGATTGGAGAATATGCTCTTCCGAAAGAAGGTCTGAGAATTAAGACAACTGATGGTGAGAAACTTGTTTCTCGTCAAGAGTTATTTGATTATTTCTCTCGTCCTGTTCAAGAGATTAATGGAATGGTTTATAGTCAAGCACAGATTGATGAGATTAATCGTCTTTCTAATCCTGCTGAATTGGCTATGCGATTTATTATGAATCTTGATGGTGGAGTTGACCAACTGATTAAAGCTGAACTTGCTAAAAAAGAAGTTAAACGTCTTCGTTCATTAGCAAGTAAGACTGGTAAAAACAATGGTAATCCCAGAGTTCAAAAGACTGCAAAGGATGATAAAATTGTTTTACCTATTAAATAAAGCAAATGTTCTTGCCTTATAATAATAACTTAACCAAAAATCTAATTTACAATGCGTGAAATTGGAACTGTAAAATTTGACTCGAATCAATATACAGATGCTAATATGCTTCTGAATTTTGATTTGATTGACCCTGTTAAACTTAATCGTAATCTTACTTATCTTTGGGGTAAGGATAGTGACAAGTATCCTCTTCTTACTCTTACTGAGGGTCAGGGTGCTGTTACAACAAAAGTTAAGCTGAATGGTGGTGATACTCAATATACTTGGGAAATTGCTCCTCGTCAGCGTGTTACTTCTCGTCTGAAAAAGCTGGTATCTGATAAAAGTGCTATTCAGCCTTACGGAACTGTTGAGGTTGAAATGGAGGATAATTGGTTTATTTATCAGCACACGGCTATTGCTCCTTCGGGTATGCAATGGCGTATTCAGAATGAAGGTATTGCTACTTCGACTGGTGGGTACGTTTATCGTTTTACCAATATGTCGGGTGCTCCTATCTCGGCTGATGCTGTTGCAAAAGACTTCATTAGTGGTGCTATTTGGGCATTAGGTGCTTCGACTATTCCGGGTAGCAAGTCTGACGGAAACCGCTCGAATAACCAGTCGTTCAGCAAGGCAACCAATCAGTATGGTTACTACCGTTTCTCGAAAGAGATTGCTGGTAATATGGGTAATAAGGTTGTTAATATTGCCTTTGATACTGCATCTGGTGGTGAGCGTACTCTGTGGATGCCTTACGAAATGAAGATGTGGGAAATCATGCGACGCGAGATGCTCGAAGAGGACTTGTGGTTCTCGGAGTACAACCGCGATTCGAATGGTATTATCCACTTAAAGGATGAAAAGACTGGTGAGGCAATTCCTCGTGGTGCTGGTGTTCTTGATATTCTCAAAGCTGTTGGTAATTATGAAACGTATTCCGTTCTGACACTTAATCGTTTCGACCGTATCATCACTCGTATCTTTGACAATCGTATTGATTCTACCGTTGAGGAACTTGTTCTTTATTGCGGTAAAGGTTTCGCACGAATGTTCAATGATGCTATCTACTATGATGCTCGTCTGAAGAATTACTTTGTAACTCTTGGTGATAACGAGATTAAGAGCGATGGTGAGATGATGTCTTATGGTAAGTATTTTAACCGTTATAAGATGTTTAATGGTAAGATTCTTACTGTCAAGATTGTTGATATGTTTGACCACGGTATTCGTGCTCGTCGTGACCGTGAAGCCGGTAATATGTATCAAGGTCTGCCTATTACTTCTTATAGTGCTGTATTCCTTGACCATACTATGGGTTCGAATGGTGAGCGTAATATTAAGTTTGTTTGTGAAGAGGGTCGTGAGTATAAAGTAGGTGTCTATAAAGGTATGGCTGAACTGCCTGCTTCGTGGGGACTTGCAAGTGGTACTCAACTGTCGGATACGAAGGATATTGCTTCTTATGAAGTTCTTGGTTCGCAAGGTATCAATATTGATAATCCTACTACTTCGTTCTGGCTTGATTTAGCTCTGAACTAAACACCCAATTTGAGTAGTAATAATCGAAAGGTTATTACTACTCATTAACATATAAAAGATTGAATAACTTAAAATGTTAAAAATATGATTAAAGTTAATCGTTCAGTTCGTATCGAATGGAGGAACAATCCTTCTTCTTTTGAACTTCGGAATAAAGATGCTTTCAAAACTGACTTTCTTCGTCTTGGTTCTGCTATTCGTCCTGTTAATGAACTGCTGAGCCGTAGTGAGGAAATGCGAGTTCTTCTTCCTACTGTTGTTGGTGTATCTCCTATTGATAGTTCTTGGCAAGAACGAATCACTACATACTTAAATGATTTTCTTCTTGAGATTCCTGTTCATGGCTTAGAGTTCGATACTTCTTACGTTTTAGATTTAGGTAATCCTGCTCTGAAAAGTAATATCGACGAACTTATTGGTAAACTTAAAAAAGCTGATAAGATTAAGAATGAAACTGGTTCGGAACTTGAAGCTATTGTTCTGAAACGGATTAAGGAACTCGATGAAACGGAACTTTATAAGTATGTTACTTTTGTTAATATTCCCGATTATATTAGTTGGAGATATTGCCTTTTAAGTAGCAAAGTTGCTAATAAGGTTGAAGACATTAATAAGAGCGTCAATATTCAATTTTATCTTACTTCGGATAGTGAGCGTAAAGCACTCAAAGCTGCTCGGACGAAACTTCGCACTGATGCTCTCAAGAAATATACAGAGCTTATTAATAATCCGAATAGCGCACTTATTGACAACGTTGTTGTATCGACAGGTAGCGTAGGTGATTATTCGGAATTTATGGCAATGACTGCTGATGATAAGCAATCTGTTCTTCTTGAACTTATTGACAGTGACCCGCAGAAGTTTATTAGTATTGTTGATGATAAACATCTGGAGATGAAAGCTAAGATTACTATTTATCTTTGGATGAATATTATTCGACAACTTCCGAATAGTTCTATCATTGTCGATGCTTCTAATCCGGAAAATGTTATTGGTAATAATATTAATGATGCTATCTCGTATTTCTCGAATGATAACAACAAAGGTATTGTTGCCGAGTGGAACGCGAAGTATCGTAGTTTGAAAGGTTAGTCATGTATGAAACGGTAAAAGAGTTACATATCGAAATAGAGCAACGAATACAGCAGATAACATCTAATAGACATCGGAGTATTGCTCCTCAGTTTATTGATATGATGCTGAATCGAGCTGCCGTTAAATATATACAAACTAAATCAAATAGGAAAACTAATTATAAAGGTGAAGGTCTTGAAGATAGTAAAAAACGTGTAGATGATATTCAATCATTGAAACGTGAAACTCCGTGGCTTAAACTTAAACGTGATAAGCAAGATGCGGATTATCCAAATAGAGCTTTCGTTATTCTTCCGGGTGATTATCTAAAACTTATTTCTTCTACTTCTCGATTAACTTATGGTAAAGCTCGACTTGTTGAGAATTTACATGAGGTTTATCCTGATGATGAAGTTAAGAATTTGTATTATCATCTAATAGATTTGTCTAAAATTACCTTAACTGGTGATGAATTTAATGGACAAATTATTGTTAATGGGAATGAGATTGATATTTCAGATATTCTTTCTCTTTATGATAGTGATTCAGATAAGATTGATTTGTATGAAATTGCAGGTTTAACTTGTGATAGATTACGTCAAGCTCTTTCTAATGAATATAATATTTATTGGGAGAATCTGATTGGTCGTTATTATAAAGATTGTATTATTATTACTTCTAATGCAAAAGATGAAATTGCATTAAAAGTTAATGATACAGACATTCCTGTTATTACTTATAATACTACTTATGACGAGTTCGTAAATGTAGGAAATAAGTTTTCTGAAAATGATTTAATTGCTACCGAAAATATTCGAGCTACTCTAAACGACTTTTATGGTAATAAAAATAGACATCTTAATCCAATAAGTGAACTTGTTGATGATAGGCTGTTTGTTTATTACGGTGATGATTTTTGTGTTGATGCGGTTAAGATTTCATATATTAAGAAGCCACGTCTTTTTAACATTGATATTAACCAAATGTCAGATATGGAAGTTACACCTGATTTCATAGATAGTGTAGTTAGCGATATTCTTCTTGTTCTTAAAGATGACAGTTTTAGTGCTGTTAAACAACAATCAAATTTAGAATAGAAAATGAAAAGTGTAATTGTCGCAAATGGTTTTCTGACAACACTTGCTAATAATGATGTTAGCAAGCTGACTCGCGGACAAGCTGTTCTTCTTAATTCGGCTGGTAAAGTCGTTGCAGCTGCTTCGGATGTCAAGGATGACGAAATGTTGCAGTTTGTTCTTGGTCTTGGTGATGGTAAGGTTAAACGCGGCGTTTGGATTAATCCTAAGTGGTCGAAGCAACATAAGGAAAAGTATCTTGCTCCTGTTGGTAAAACGTATAAGTTTACGAATCTCGTAGCTAATCGTGGTATTGGTTATCAAGGTTTCGATGCTGAGGTTATTATCTCGTGCAAGCCTATTAATTCATTTGGTGGTTATCCTCTGGAAGTTTACAATGCCAGCGTAACTATTAACGGAATTGACGAAGCAAGTGCTGATATTATTGCTCGTTTGAAAGTTGAAGTTAAAAAGACTTTAACTAAGATTAATGCTCGCTTTGGTGCTGATAGTATCACGATTGATGATTTCACTGAAGCAAGTGTTACATTCACTGGCGCCGCAGGTTTTGAGTATTATGTAACGTTTGATGGTATTCTTCGTGCTACGCTTGAAGAGGGTACTGAGAATCAAACTCCGGTTGGTACTTATGACCAAGTTGCTAAACTTGAGAAAGAAGCAGATGTTGCCGGTGTAGGTTATAATCCTAATTTCAAGGAATATGACCGTGTTTATGGTGATATTTTTACAGCTACCGAGGGTGTTATGTATGACACTTATGTAATTACTTCTCGTGCTGATTTCACACATCCCTTTAATTTACATACAGAGGGTTTACAGGTTACTCAATTTATTGCTATTGACAATACTAAGAGTACTGCAATTACTGCACTCGAAACGGTATTGGCACTCATTAAGTAAGAAATTGATTTGTTAAAAATGTAACCACAAGGATAACTCCTAATGCTATTAATTGTGGTGTTAGGAGTTATTCTCTTAATGATGCTAATGTTATGTGACAAGTGGGCGTGCAACCTCCTGCCCCACCGGGGAGCGAGGCCGCAGGCCGAGCCATACAAGTTGCACCATTATTATTATTAATCGTCATATAACAATAAATACAATTAGTATTATGATAAAGAAAATATGGAATAAAATAACTACTTTTTTAAGTGGTTATTATTCAGAACATAAAGACGATATTATTATTGGTTTCGTCATTGCTACTATCGTAGGTATTTTATTTAAGGCTACTGTTGCTACTTGGTTTATGAGTTTATGGATTACATTAGCTTATCAAATCATTATTTGTGGTATTCAAGCTGCAAGAAAGAAAGCAATAATTGGTCTTAAAATTCATCCTATTATTATTAACTTTGTAGTTGGAGTATTTATTTCGTTATTGTTCTTGGTATGGCAGTAATTAATCTTCGAAATGTTGTAGCGCTCGGTGTGCTTGAAGATGGTGTATATCCGAGTGTTTATAATGGCCAAACCGGAGAATATATTGGTACAGTAGATGGTGAAGGTGCTGGTGTTAAAACAGTTCCTACATTATATATGTACTATCGAAAGAACGGCCACCTATATTTATATAGGACAAAGGAGAGGATTGAAATAGACTTAACTAATGTAACTGCTTACGATAATAGTGCTCTATTTAAGCTAACTGAAAAATCTGATATTAGTTCTGCAAAGATTACTGAGTTTGAATCTCGAAATATTGATGTAGGACATTATGAATATAAAGTTCCGTGGGTTAAATCAACTCAACAATATCTTTATATACTTGTACCGATTGTTCGTTCTATACATACAATTACAGTACAAGGTATCATAAGTAATCAGATATTTACTCTTATTGGTATTTATGTTCATGAAGGTAAATCTTGGTGGATTTATCGAACGAATGTAAAGACCAATTTTGATTTTAATGATGCTGTTAATGAGATTCTTGATGTTCAAGTATATGTTCGTGAGCTTACAGCAGAGGACTTAAATCCTATTGAACAACTTACGAAACTTTTATTTGAACATATTAATAATAAGTTTAATCCTCATGAGGTAACAAAAGAACAAGTTGGTCTTGGCAATGTTGATAACACTGCCGATATGGATAAACCTGTATCTCGACCTCAAAAAGAGTACATTGATGCTCTTGAAAATAGGGTTAAAGGTTGGTTCAAACAGTTGAATGTTTGGATTAACAATCATGTTACAGAAGTTAATAAGAAGTTTCAAGATGTTTGGGCTGCTATAAACAAGAAACTTGATAAAGAAGATTACGAGAATGACAAAGATAATTTCAACGCTCATATTCGTAATTATGATAATCCTCATAGAGTTACTGCCGCACAAGTTGGTTTACCAACAGCTGCAAGTGATATTGAGAAATTAAAACAAAAAGCTCAAGAGCTTCAAGGTTTGCTTATTAATAAGCAAGATAAAACTTCTGAAGAACTTGTTACTGATAACAAACGTATTGTAGATGCTATTAATGAGATTTATGGTGTTGTTGTAGAACACAATAATCATGTTCGTAGCAACAGTATTAATCAAATTGAAGTTACAAGCGAGATTCCTACTACGTTTGAAGATGGTACACTTTGGATTCGTATTCCTCGAAATGAAGAAGATTATATAACTATTAAGATTGAAGCTGTTCCGATTGATTCTACTATACGAATGATTAATTCGGAAGGTAAAGAATCGGCAGGTGTTGGCAGTGCAAGTCTTGAATGTTTAATTCAAAGTCGTTTACATTATATTGTAGAAAAAGAGAATTACATTACAAAAGATGTTTATGTCGATGTAGGTGTTGAAGATACGACAATTAATGTTGTTCTTACACCTAAGACTAAAAAGACATTAACTGTAAATGCAACTCCTGATAATGCTTTAATTATATTTACTGATAAACTTTCTAATGTAGTTATTGCTCAAGGTACTGGTACTCTTATATATGAAACTTATGACCCGCGTGATATTTTAATTCAAGTTGGTGCAAGTGGATATGAAACTTACGAAGAGCGTATTACGTTAGATGAGAATATAATTCGTGATATTACTCTTATAGCTCTACCAGTTGAACAAGGTGCTGTAAGTCTTACGGTAGTCGATAGCGAAACAAAGGCCAAAATAGCCGCATACGTCTATGATAAGGACACGGGTGGTATATTAGGTCAAGTCACAAAAGATACGCCGCTACAACTCACCGGAGATGTCAATACGAGCCGAATTTTGAGGTTTGTTTCGTCGGGTTATATAGAGGTTGAACAACTGGTAACTTATGCAATTCCTACCGCAGAAGTTACTGTTGAAATGGATAAAGTTCCAGTTCAATCTGGTACTATCTATGCAACTGCTGTAAATACTGAATCTACTGCTTTAGACGGTGTTACGTTTGAGTATAAACTCAGTACTGAAAGTGATTGGAAACCTCTCAATAATGATGAATCGACTGCTGGTAAATCTGAGGCTGTTACAGCTCCAGTTGGAACAAGTGTTGATTTCCGAGCTTCTAAAACTGGTTATATAACTAACACTGGAACTGGTACGATTAATTCTACTGGTGAACATAGTGTTACTATTGTACTTGAAGAGGTTCCGCCTGAACCTACTACTAAACAATATTATATCCATGCTGTAACTGAGGAATCTGTTAATATCACAACAGGTGTTCATGGTTATTTATGGAATAATAATAGTTGGGTTGAACAAACTTTACAAGGTGGAGCAATGGGATTTGCTTATACTGGTGAACCCGGAACTTCTATTCGTGTTAAGTTTACTGCTACCGGATACAACGATACTGAAAAAGATATTGTTTTAGAAGATGGTAGTACAGAACCGATTGATGTTAAAGTCGTAATGACAGAGGAAACTCCTCCTCAACCTACAACTAAGGAATATTTTGTATTCGCTGTTACTGAAAAGAACGCACCAGTTGAAACAGTTACTGCTGCTTCTGTATTAGTTGATGGTGAATGGATGCCTCAAGATTTACGAACTGTTGTAGCAAGTATCGGATTTAACTATACTGCTATACCGGGAACTGTTATTAAAGTCAAATTTGTTGCTACTGGATTTATTACTGAAGAAATTGATGTTACTCTTCAAACTGAAAGTGATGAATCTTTAATCGTACCTGTTACTCTTCGTTTTGAGGACGGTATTGATTATATGCAAATCGAAGGTGACGGTACTAAACATCCTATATTTAGGGTTGGTAATGTCGAATCTAATTAACGGTTTAATGATATGAAAGAATCAGTAATTCGCAAAGTATTTTGTGCCTTAAACTGGCCTCCGAAAACTGGTGCTTTTCAGAAGTTAATTACTTTTGTAGTTGAAAGTTTAGCCACTAAGGCTGAATCTTCAACTGTTCAACAATTACAGACAAAAGTAGAAACTCTTGAAAGTACTGTTAATACATTACAAGAAACTGTTACTACTTTAAGTGGTAAAGTGAGTACATTAGAGAGTAATTATACTTCTTTGGAAGGTCGTGTAACTGCTCTTGAAACACCGCAAGGTTAATATTAATCTACAACTATGGCACAACTTAATCTTCTTGAACGAGCTACGGAAGCTGTCGTAATGCTTAATGGTAATCGTCGGCAGGTTCTTGATATGTGGCTTAATGGTAAAAAAGTTTGGCCAATAGATGAACCTGTTGTAGAATTAGCTGTTGATAAAACTCTTGTTATTCTAAATAAAGATAATAATTATCATGAAACCATAACTGTTTTCGCAAATGATACAGCTGAATGGGAATTTGGTAATTAGTTTGTTATTATAGTTAATCGACCAAAAAAAAAACAAATGGCAACTATTCCGAGTTATTTATCATGGGTTCCTAAAACTGGTACTGGAAATGCACAGATTAAGATTAATTCTGTGAATCCTTATACTGGTCGTACTGATAGAAGTACTGAAGTTCCCGGTAAGATTGTCGGAAAGACTAACGCAGTTACAGTCACGGTTCTTGAAAAGGCTGCTGACGAATTTATTACTCCCGATGGTTTAACTATTAATGTTGCTAAAGGTGGTGAAACAATTCATGTAACTGGTAAGTCTAACTCGAAACTTCTTACATTTACATGGAAAACTAAGTTCGGTATTGCAAATGTAACATCATTTAAGGTTAATGGTAGTACAACTGCTACGTCTGGTACTGCTATTACTGGTGACCCCGGTGCTACTGGAGAATATACTTATGATGCTACTATTGTTGTACCGAAGAACGAAACTATTGAAGCTCGTTCTGCAACTCTTGAAATCAAAGGTGAAGGTGCGAGTGTTGTTAAAACTATTACTATTACTCAGGCTCTTGGTGACAGCTATCTGTATCTCAATTCGCAGGGTACAACTACCGCAACTGTTACTATTCCGAAGGATGGTGGTGAGCAGACTCTGAGTGTTCTGTCTAATGACAAATGGACATTCGAACCTGCTGAATAAATTAATTAATCATTTATGAGTGTTATCACTAATAAATGGAATGACGGGAGTGGAGATTCAATTAATATTGAATCTCCCTCTTTTCAAGGAAATCAGACTGTTAAAATTTCATCACCTGTTCAAAAGGGTACTTCTAAAAGAAGTATGAAGTTTATTGGAAAGTGTAAAAAAGATTCCAGTAAACAAGTTATTCTTACTGTTGAACAAGAAGCATCAACTTATACATATGATTTAACGTTAAATAGTGATAATACTGAAATTGCCGCAAAAGGTGGAACTGCAACTATTACAGCTGTACTTAAAACGTATCGTAATGGTAATTTAGTTAGTACAGATAATGTTACACCAGTTCTATCGGGAAGTGCTACTGGATTTTCTATATCTGGTACTACTGTTACTGCAAGCAATCGAACTACCACAGCTGGTAACAAGAGAGCTATTGTTGTAACTGGTAAATATTCAAATACATTTGATGGTCAAACAGTATCATCAACTATTACTATTTATCAAGAAGCTAATATGGCTTCTTATGGTGCTTTAGAAGGTGGTTCACTTTCGGCATCTGATATTCCTGCAAGTGGTGGAACATCTTCGACCAATGTTACTAATATGTCACAGACAATTAGTTATACATCTGGTTCGACTCGTGCTGGTACAGTTACCTATTCAAAAACAGATGAGATTACAGTTTCTTCTCTTGGAACCACAGTTAAGGCAAGAACTAAGGTTGGACAAGTTACTGTAACTTATACTGGTGAGGGTGGTGCAACTGCCAATAAAACCGTTGATATTTATCAAGCTGAAAATAAAGTAACTAATAGTAATTACAATCCTCGAATTACTGCTTACGGAACTCCTACTATAAGTATCGGTAGTGGTTTGACAGCAGCTGGTGGTTCTGCGACTGTAAGTGCTTCTGTTACTAATACTGAAACTTATAATGCTTTGTATAGTTCTGGTGCTATTGGCCCGAATCAAACACGAAGCGTTGGTGGTAGTTTATCAATTTCTATGACTGTTAATGGTAATAGTAGATTCAGTTTATCTGGAAATACGATTACTCATAGTAGTATGGGAACTAATGAAACTACTGATACTATTACTATAAAAGCTGTAAATGACGGAGATAGTTCTAAATCAGCTACGGCTTCTAAAAGTATAACAAACAGTAAAACTGTTAAATCTACTTCTGGTGGTATTTATACATATGGTGATGTAATAGCTGGTACAGTAACAAATGGTATTATTCCTGCAAGTGGTGGTTCTGCTACTGCTACAGCCGGAAATGGTACTCAAAGTTGGAACAAGTCTGCTACTATTACTACTTACCAATATGATTCTGGTTCTACAAAAGATGTTACAACTGAAAATGCTTCAAGTGGTGTAGATGAGGTTGTACCAAATGTTGCATATATTGAAGCTACTGCATCTTCAAAAGGAGCTACTGTTTCTTCTCAAACTACTGTAAAAAGTCAAATTGTTATTTGGTTAGCTAATGATAAATCTGCATTTAGAATAATGTATATTTATCAAGCGGCCAATGAAATTGTTTCTTATAATTACACAGAATGGGAAATTGTTCTTAGAGCTAATCCTACAACAATTCCAGCATCTGGTGGAACTTCACAACTTACAAATAGTGCTATACGATATAGAATACCTGTTTATACATCAGGTGCTACTGGAAGTAGTACTATTATATCTTCAATTCCTTCATTGAGTATTAGTGGAGATGGATTTACATTAGCTAATAATATTGTTACAGCATCTAAAAACAATGGTGGAGCTCGAAGTTGTACAGTAACAGCATCAAAAGAAGGAGCTGTTTCACAAACTATTACTATTATTCAATTAGCTGGGCCTGATGGTATTGGTTATATGCAAATAGAAGGTGATGGAAAAAGTCATCCGATTTTCAGAGTAGGTAATACTACAAGAAGTATTGAACCTACGTCTGTTAATCAAAACTCTGACATTACATCTGATAAAGATAGTAGTATATTCGCAAGTCTTAAACAATTATTATTTAAATTCATATAGTTATGGCTAAAAGCAAAAGCGTTCTTAAAGAATTTTTTAAATCTGGTAAGATTCCTATTGAATCTAATTTTGCTGATCTTATTGATAAAATTCCCGTAGGGGGGGGTCAAATAAAGACACTACTTTAAATACTTTTGATACTGAAAATCCTTATGTAACTGGATATCGTTTTATTGTTCTTGATGATTCTTTAACATATCTGATATTTGGTTTATATAATGATACTGAAAGAGTTATACTTCCTTATATAGTAATTAAATGCCATACAGCAAACCCTATCGAACATAGTGAATCTATTCCAGTTACTTATGCAATACTTACTGGAAATCAAATGATGGATTGGTATATTGCAATGGGTGCTCAATTGCATGAAGTTGATGATGCAACTCTTATTAATAATATGCCATCTAATTTGGTTTGGAATCCTATCAATAGCAATCCGAATGTTCGTGTTGTAGTAGATGGTAATAGTACATTTATTTTACATCCTGTTGAACAAGAAAATAACTGGTATGTTGGATATGCAATAGAACAGGTTGTTAATATAGGTCAAGGCAATGCTGTATATCGTTATCATCCTAATAATAATTCTCCAACTATTTGGAATAATGATGATAGCACCATAATTGCAGATTTAAGAAATACAAGCAAATTCAATAAAAAAGCATGGTAGATTCTAACTGAATAAATATCGGAGTCTACTATTATAACTAATAATCAACTTTAATATTTATTCAATATGGCAACAAAATCACAACTTAAAACTTATTTTGAAAAAGGTGATATACCTACTTCTACACAGTTTGGTGAATTGATTGATAGTTTACTTAGTGTTCCTTCAGAAGATACTATGGATCGACCTAATCAAAATTTATTTTTTGGTAATGGTGAAGAGAATCCATATATGCAAGGTATTCGAACTATAAGCATAGCTAATGATACTAATGTTATAAATATGTGGATATTTACAACACATAATGTTAATGATGCTAAATTAGCAATTCCTATGTTTATACTCGCGCGATCGAGTACTACAAATCCAAGTTTATTACCTACTATTGAAACTTTAAAATATTGTATTCCTACTAAGGTAAATATTGATGATTTTGTTAATGCAGCTCTTGATTGCAATACATCAGCAGATTCTGAACTTATGAATCAATTGTATATTTGGGAATTTAAACCTTTTGAAAAAGATAATTTTAATCATAACATATTAAATATATGTACTAATATAAGTGGTACATTTAGTACATTTGTATTTAATTTAGCTGATATCAATGTTAAAGGAAATTTAAAAACATTACCAATTGAATTAATGGTTATTATTGATGATAATGTAAGATCCAGAGTAGACGGTCCATATTATATTAAAGATAATGTTAATAAGGATTCATTTTCAATTGATTGGAATGCTCTTATATCATTACTTAATAAATCTTATGGTACTATAACTACTACTAATAACATGGTAGTTACAAAATGTAATAATATTAAAAACAATTATATGGAAAAACGTTAATTGCTAAATATATTAAATCATGAAAAAAGTCTATTGTAAATTCCTACCATTTAAAGGATATTTATGTATGACAGTATTATGGTGGTTAATCATACGAACTGAATACAAAGATAAAATTACTGAAACTGTTGAACGACATGAAACTGTTCATAGTTATCAGCAAATTACTCTTTTTATTACAAGTTTGTTGGTTAGTATTATATTAAGTCTTACTACAAGTTATTCTTGGTGGGCTTTGCTTGCTACTCCAATATTTCCTTTATTAGCTTACGTTTTTAGTTGGATAATTGAAATTATATTGCCTCCTTATAACCGAGCTTATAAAGATATTTGTTTTGAAGGTGAAGCAAGAAGTTTAGAATCTAATAAAGATTTTAGAAAGAAATTGTTTCCTTTTAGTTTCTTAAAATATATTCCAAATAAGAAATATGGTGGTCGATGAAATTGATAAATGGTAAATGGAACAACTCGTAGGACATTTCGTTGAGTTATTCAGTACTCATTTCGATTTATCGTTTATGCTTTGTGTGAATGTTTTAACATACATACTTATTAAAGCAATAGATGATATTAATGGTGATAAATCTGTTGGTACATGGACTAAACGACTGGTTATGCTAATTAGTTGTTTTGCTATTGCCGCAGGATATGTAGCAGGTGGATATGAGAATACTACAATTCTTATTAATTCTGCTATTCTTGCACCAGTTGCTTGGAGTTGGATATTCAAACCTATTCTTAAAAAACTTGGTGTAGATTATAAACAAATTGATAAAACTAATAAAATGGATTAAGCTATGGCAAAAGTAACTCGTGGTGCTGGTACGGCTGGCATTAAATCTGGTGATGTTAAGAAGATTAAGAAAGGTTCTAAAAAGAAATAAAACATTATGGCAAACTTTAAGCACAAAGTGTTCTTATTAATTGCTAAATGGATACCCGTAGCTGTTGCTGCGGGTATTCTGATTAATAATACACTTGCAATGTTAGATGTCAAAGATGTAATATTAGATTTATTTGATATTACTGTCGGTAGTTCGTTAGCTTTTGTTATAATGATGTATGCTTGTAGTTATGTATTTAACTTTTGTTATTGGCATAAAATTGTTATAACTTATGACCTATTTGTGCTATTATATATTCTGCTAATTCGTTATACTAATATTGGTGAATGTAGTGACGGTTTATTACTTACAATTCATTATATTCTTGCAGGTATATTTATAGCACTAATTTGGTATGTTAAGAAAAGGTGTAAAATTACTGATTAAAAAGATGGTAGATTATAAGAAAGCCCTTGTAGCAATTCTCGAAAATACTCTTGAGAATGTTAATGCTGGAAATACTAATATAACTGAGGAAGAAGCTTCTGTTATTATAGACCATCTTACAATGCTCAATAAAGGTGTAGCCACTGTTTCAAAAGCTTATGCTTGTAAACATGTTCTTCATATTACATCTAATAAATTTGATTATCTTGTTAGAAAAGGTATTATTCCTCACGGTCGTAAACGTTTAGGATTTAATGAACTTAGTTGGGTTCTTAAAGATTTAGATGAAGCTAAACGTTATTTGGCTAATAATAATGATTAATAACCTTTTGCGCTTGTAAATCCCGTAATCTTAATAGGTTACGGGATTTTTCATATCCTTATATTATTGGAGATATTAGTTGTAAGTTTATAGTGTAATCGATTACTCTATCATTTAATAACAAACAAACTAATATCAATAATTGTATGAAAATGATTGATACTGAAACTGGCCATGAGATGGTTGAAGTTTCTGGACATGACAAGAAAGAGTATGCTTCAAAAGGTGTTGCGGGTACTGGTCTTGGACTTGGTATTGCTGGTACGGCTTTATGGTTGTTAAGCGGTGGTCTTGGCGGTGGTTTATTCGGAAACCGTGCTGGTCTTGCTGGTGCAGCTGCAATCGGTGCCGAGGGTATTGCAAAGAAAGAAGATAAGTGTGAACTTATCAATGGTATGTGGACTTTGGCTTTTAATGGTCAGACCGCTCGTTTTAATGACCGTCAGACGATTAATGCTGAAATGTTTGGTCTTTATAAGAGTCAAGTAGATGCAGATTTTGCTCTGTATAAAAATCAACGTGATGGTTTTGATGTTACTAATGCTCGTGTTGGTGAGCTTGAGAAAGAAGTAGCTGTTCTTCGTGCTACTCGTCCTTATCAGGATGCTCTTATTCAAGCTGCTATCGCTCGTGTTGCTGAGCAAGCTGAGTTTAATCTGTTCCGTCGTACTTGTCGTATGATTTCGGGTGAAGTTGTTCTTCCGAATACTCCTACGGTTACAGGTTATAGTTCGTATGACCCTTGCGCTTGTCGTGCGACAACACCTGCTCCCTCTGTTAATTAATCTACTTTTTCTATTTGAGAAGTATTTCGGTATAAAAACCGGAGTACTTCTCCTTTTCAATTAAATCTTACAATTATGAATGGCCCTACATTTAACATTGGATACGACCCAATTCTTTCAAATCCTTTTCCTCAAGCTGTTGATTATACGAAAGAAATTGATGAGCGAGTAAAATATCTTCAAGCCATTAAAGATAAAATGGCTGGAAGTAATCAACAAACTAATCCGCAAAAAGATTCTTTATGGACAGCTATTGATAATGAAATTAGTAGTTTAAATGAAGAACAACGAAATATATTATTTAGTGATACTAAATATATCCAAATAGATACTCAATTAAAACAACTTGTTCAAGAAGCACTTATTAATTCTGTTAAAGGTGTAATTGAACAATCTCAAGTTGGTAAAGATTTACTTACACAGCAACTTAATTATATTAAGTCGAGTAAGAATGCAATCATAGCTGAATCTAATAAGAAATTAGAACTATTTAAAAAGTTCCAAATTGCTGCTTCAGCTAATCCCAATCTTACTTATAAAGAATTTTGTGAATCTATAAATAAATAAACTATGATTAACAAAGATAATTTAATTGAGGAAATTCTGAAATTTATTAATACTAAAATAACTGATATATCAAGTAATAATCCTTTATTTGATATTGTTGCTAAACCTTATATATCAAAAGTTATAACTAACAATGTTTCAAAATTAGATAAAGCTCTATCATTAATTGCAGATGATAAAGGTATGGTAGATGCAGATGGTTTACTTACTGATATGATTGACCGATTAATTGTTTCAAAAGCTAATACAATTAATGGTGTAACTATTGGTGAAGGTTCTGTAAAAATTACTATTCCTTTTATGAATAAAACTGTTGTTTTTGATAAAGATGACTTTAATGAATTAAAAACTAATATTGAAAATTATGAAAAATCTAAATAAATTAATGGAACATTATAAGCAGACTGTTCGTATAGATGCTAATAATGCTTGGGATATTATATGTCATTTCAAAGAAGCTGTTTGTGAAAATACTAATGTTAGTGAAGAATCTTTATTTGAAATAATGAAAGATTTTCATGAGAAATTAATTGGTAAACATTTCACTGAACCTTATGCTTTATATCAAGTTTCTCAAATGTATCATACTAATAATAAAGGTATTAAAATTGATGCTCCTTTGTTTAGTATTGAAGCTACTAAAAAGATTTATGATAGGAGAATACGTCCGTTAAATAAAGATGTTACTATTTGGGATGTATATGTAGCTCTTAATGCTCAATATCACGATAATATTAATCTTTATGAAAAATGGTTTCCTAATGCAACAAATAATGAAATCGAAGATAAAATCGTAGAAGCAACTATTAGTAATTGGTTCGAAGATGAAGATGCAAGTAGTGATAAGATTTGGGAATATTTTAGGGTTATTTAATGGGCTATTGTAATTTATTTGGTAAGACGTGCTATTAGATTAGCACGTCTTTTTTCATGTAATTACGGCTGGAAATGGGGGATTTTAACGTATATTTGTTAGTAGCCCAATATAATATACCTATTAATATTAATCCTCTTATACGCCTATCTATGTTCGATTATACAGCTATTATAGTAGCTATAATAACATCCATAAGTACGATTGCTGGTATTTATCTAAAAGAATGGTTATTTCCTAAACGTAAAGAACAAAAACTTACTATTGAAAAAAGTAATTGTTATATAGAACTTGATAAGATATGTGCTTCTATTCGAGATACTATTCATGCTAATGCTGTTTATATTGCTTATTTTCATAATGGCGGTCATTTCATTAATGGTGTAGAAATGGATAAATACACTGTTGTTGGTGAAGATTATGATTGTTGTGTAGTATCTTATAAGAAATCTTTTAAGGATGTTCTTGTTAATAATTTTCCTTATTTATTTCACAATCTTCTTGTTAGAAATCGTCATTATTGTAATGATGTTAGTAAACATAAGTTTCAAGACAGATGTTATAAAGATGAACTTGAAAGTAGAGGTATGAAGTCTGCTTATACTTTTCTTATTAAAGACCCTATTAAAGAAACACCTATTGGTTTTATTTCTCTTGAATATAATATCGTAGAAGGATTTAATCCTGATGATGAAAAATATATTTGGAAAAAACAAAATACTATTGCTAATCTTTTGAATCTAAATAAGTAAGATATGGGAACACTTAATCAATATGCAGCTCGTATTGCAAACATGGTTAATCAACCTAATAATCACGAACTTAAAGAACGTGTTAAGGATATGATTAAAACTATGTTTGCAAATCGTATCCGACAAAGCGTTGAGAAAAATGGAATAGATGATATTCTTAAACTTACCTTTATTGCTAATGTTGAAGAGTTGAAATATAGTGATATTCTTCCTACTGAATATCGAGTTGCTAATAAAATTAGATTATTAGGAACAAAGTACAAAGTTCCTACACCCGTGCGCATACAAAGTGATGCGCCTTTTGCGTTTGTAGGTGATACTGTTGGTAATGGATATATGTATGAAAGTTCTATTACATCTCTTAAACTACGTCAAAGTGGGCGTCCAACCTGCTCTCCCACCGGATATCCACGAGCTTATATTATATTAAACGGTCATATAATTATTGCTGAAAAAGTTGGTACAAAAGATATTGATGATAGACGACCAATTAATGAAGTAATGATTACAGGTATATTTGAAAATCCTGATGAAGTTCTTTCGTTCTTTAAGAATGAAGATGGTCAAGATATTGAATTACCTTTACCTAATGATATGCTTGAAAGTATAATTCAAGAAATACTTAAAACTGAATTTGGTATTTATCCTCAAGATTTGGATATTAAAACGAATAATAATAATCCTACTATTACTCAACGTGGTAATGGTCAAGATTAATATCATGCTTCTATCATTATGGTTGATAACGAATATTATTGGAGAGATTTCGTTAAAGAAGTTCAAATACAACTTAATTCTTTAATTAAACAATTACATCTTGCTTATGAACGGCGTAATGATTGTATTTATAATATCAAAGATAATCTTGCTAAATATCAAGAAGCCGGTGTTGATGTTTCAGTAGTATTCGATATTGATAATCGTAGTAAGATTTATTTTAATAAAAAACAAGATACTCTACTTGGTACTAAACTAATGAGTTATATTCGTAGTTATAATTATTTAGTTTATGAACGTCTTGATAAACTTGATGATGATATAGAAACTCTTGCTGCTCTTAAAGAATTACCTTCTGAAATGTATACTTATATGCAAGATGAAGTTAATAATGAGATAGCTAATTTACTATGTAAAGGTAATAATTATTCTTTTGGTAGTTCCGTAGGTTACGTTTATGTTTACTATAAAAAGACAATGCCCGGAGATGTATGCAGTGTTGTCGATTGGGGTGCTACAAAAGACTTAAAAAAGAAATTGTTAGAACAAGGTATTAATATACGAACTGCTGATAATCCAAATGGTATTCCTTATTTCATATATTATGATTATGATTGGTGTATAAAAGCTGTATATCATAGAGTTAAAGGTCGAATACCACAAAGTGTCTATTATAAATTCAAATTTGGTCACACAAGTAGTGCTTACGAGAATGGTGAAAAAACTATTGACAGAACACCTTTTGCAATGAAAGGTAAAACTGTTGATGAAATTGCAACAAATCGAAGACTTAATTGTTTCAATAAAATTCTTGCAATTTGTTTTAATCATCCTGACGAAGCTATTAAACTATATCGAAATAATCTTCCTAAACAAAATAATGCTTTATGATTGATAATAATATATTCATTAGTAGTGCTACATTAATTCCAGATATGTATAACGATTATAATATACAAAGTGATGACTTTATAAGTCGTTTTCCTATTTGGGTTGCAAATGCTTTAGAAGAACTTAAGTTTATTCAAGCCTACGTTAATGTAGAAAAAGATATTGAATTTGATGACCATCGTTGTCAATTACCGTGGGATTTCCGTGGTGTAATTGATGTTATTATAAATAACAAAAAAGCTGTTCTTAAAAATTCAGCTGAATTTAACAAAGATACTATTACTGAAAAAGTAACAACTGTTCCGACATATATTCCTTATCCCGGTATTCCAAATGCAGACATAACAAGTCCCGGTGATAAAAACGATAGTTTTAATCATGCTCCTGTTGATAAAGAGCAACCTTATTATTACATTAGTAATAATTGGATTCATACTAACGTTGATTATGGAACTATTCATTTAAGATATAGAGCTTTACCAGTTGTTTATGATAGTATTATAAATATGGATGTTCCTCTTATTTATAATAATGGCCCTCTTAAAAAATATCTTAAACTTTATGTTCTTAAACAAATGTTATTAAGAGGTTATAAACATCCGGTTGTAAGTCTTACAGCAAATAATCCTTATACAAATCCTGCTATAGAACTCGATAGAATGAGAATACAAGTTCGAGTTTCTTGTAATAAATTTAGTAACGACCGTCGAGAGAATATTGCTACTATTCTTCGTACATTAGAATAATAGAAATTATGAAAGTTTTAGGTCTTGATTTAGATAATTCACCTCATATTGCACAAGATAAATCTTTGCGATATGCTAAAAATATAACTATTGATAACAAAGGTCAAAGTTATTTTAATGAAAGAGGATTTGATTTCATAGGTGAATTAGATGATATTCTTGAAAATCATCCGACAAATCGACATATCATTCCTTATATTTATAGTAATGCCGATAATCACAAATATAATATTATAGGTACAATTCCAACTAATGTTGGTGTTGTACTTTTTTGCGTTGTAGAACATTGGAACAATGTAGATAAATCTGATTTACAAACTAACGACGCTATTATATATCTTAATCTTGATGATAATAACCCAACTGTAAAACGTTGTCTTTATAGTACATCCGGTGCATTTGGATTCAGTATTGATAGACCAATTCATGGAGATTATATATATAATTATAAAGAAAATTTGATTATTACATTTACTGAGGGAACTGATGAATCAGCAAATGAAACAAGAATTATTAATCTAACTGACCCGTTTTATGATGGTAACAATGGAGATGATACTGCAATAGGATATGACATCACTGTTGATGAAGTTGATTCATTTAATCTTATTCCAAATGTTACTTATCCTGAACTTCAATTAGAAGTTAAAGACGGTGGTAATCTTAAAACTGGTGCTTATCAAATAGCAATCAAATATCGTCTTGATGATGGTACTTATACAAACTATTCTCCTTTGAGTACATCACTTATTGTTTGTGGTAATTATGAAGAAGATTATGCGTTAGGTATCGAAATCAATAAGAATATTACTATTAGTTTTAGAAATAGTGGTATTAAATATAAACATTGTAGATTTGCTATTGTTTATATTACTGACGAAGCTCAATTATCATATGAAACTGATGATATTTCAATTAGTGGTGTAAGTACTACTCATATTGTAAGTGATGTTTCATATTTATCTACTATAAGTCTTGATGATATTTTTATTAAAAATATATCATATATTCGAGATAATACTCTTGTTAATTTCAATAATAGACTTATTCGAGGTAATGTAAAAACTCTTGATTATAATAAACTTGATAGTGAACTTAAAGAATTTACAGAGAACAATCTTGATGTTCAATTAAGTTGGAATCCGAGTTCTTCTTATATTAATAGTACTCGACGTTATTTCAAGAGTGGTGAAGTTTATGTTCTTTATGCTGGATATTATGATTATAAAGGTGATCTTGTAAATATTCATCATATTCCCTGGAAAGATAATACTTATGGTATTGAATCTTTTAAAATAGGTTCTTCCGATGATACTGCTCACATAATACCTTATAGGTCGGAAAAAATTGAAACTATAATTGGTGGTGATTGGGATGTATATCCTTCAGTATCTTTTACTCCTATTGATGAAATTAAACAAACACTTGAAAATGATGAAATTACTACATCTGAAAGGATTCGTTATTATACATTATCTGTTAATTCAAATGTTTCATCGGTAGCTACTTCCAAACAAAAACTTCTTCCTAAAGGTAAAATTAAATTACCAACTTGTCCTATACCTTATACAAATAAAACTTCTAAAGGTGGTTTAGACCCTTCAAGTTATAGTGTTCAAGTTTTAGAGGTAACTAATATAACTGCTGTTAGTCAAATAATTGGTATTCAATGTAACATGGCAATTCAAAATACTACTATGTTGCCAAAAGATCTTACATTGGAACTTCGAGCTTATGATGTTACTTCAATTGTTAATCAAATAGAAAATGAAAGTGAGGAAGAATCTGGAAATTATTATGAAATTTCTGAATCTCTTATTTTAAATACTACATCTGAAACTCTTGGTGATAGTAATTATATTTCTATTTCAAATAATAATATTCTTAGTCTTGCAGAAAATGAAACAAAATATTTATTATTTGAATTTAAAATATTACAAACTGCTGAAGGTAATATAGCTCCTGATTTTAGTTGGATCACTGATATTTTTTCACCTATTGCTACTTGGGAACCCGAATATTCATTAAGTCCTAATATCAATATTAAAGCTAATCTTGCTGGTAAAACAGATTTAATGAATAAATATATTAGTTCAATAGTTTATTTCTTTGTTGAACACAATATTAATAATTCTCGAATTATTACACAAGGTTTCGCAATGCGAGATACTGAAGTTAATAATTTTGGTAAAAATCAAACTTATAAAAATCCTTTTGGTGGTAATAATGCAAGATTTTATACGTTTGAATATCTTTATAATAAGATAAATAGTATTCGAGGCAAACTTAAACCTCTATATTTTGAAACTGATGTTCTTAAATTTGTTATCAATGAAGAACTTGATGATGATATAAGAGTGTTTAATGCTCTATGGAATGGTGAAGATTTTAATGAATTCGGAGAATCTAACAAATATGGAACTTTGTTTTTAGATGCAGATATTAATAATCTTAGTATTGATACTTCTCGTGCTGCTAAAGATGTTTCACTTGAATATATTAATGCTAATATTAGTTCTCAAAATAATATCGCTGGTGATAGTTATTATCGTATCGAAAAAGGTTTTGAAGGATTTAGTAATGGTTCAGAAAATGGTTTATGGGCAAGAGGATATATTGCTGATTTAATTAATAATTCTGAAACACTTTATTCTGATATTAATAATCAGAAACTTCAAATTGCATCTAATATAATTAATATTAAAGGTTCTTCTGATGTAACAACTCCTTTAGTTGGTGATACATTTATTGGATATATAACACTTCGAGCTACTGCTCCATCGCCGGATTACCGTTATGGTGATGCTCAAGCAAAAGAATTAGACAGTAACGCTACTGTTTATCGTTGGATATTTACAGTTCCTCTTGAAAGTAAATTTAATATTCTTGCTCGATTTAGTATTAATAATGTAGATAAATCCTTTAAATATCACGGTAAACGTGGTAATGAATTACGTGAATTTTATCAATTAAGTTATCAAGTTGATAATTTCATAAATAGTAGTGTTGGTAAAGGTTATTCTCCTGTTTATAATGAGAATGGTATTGAAACATTTACTTATTTTGAAGAAATTCCCGGAACTCAAGACCATCCTTATCGTATAATTCGTAGTCAATTACAGAGTGCTGAAAATGCTAATCTTAATTGGCGATTATTTAGAAGTGATGATTATAAAGATATGCCTTTTAATCGAGGTGAAATTATTGCATTAAAAACTGACAATAAAAATCTTTATATTCAACAAACTTATGGTCTGCATTTATTACAACTTCGTGATACACTTTCTAATACGGATGAAGGTACTTCGTATTTAGGTACAGCTGATATATTTAATATGGAACCTCAAGAGGTTACATATAGTCCCAGTGGTTATATAGGTTGTCAAAGTTATTTTGATACTCACGTTAATGTTATTGGTTATTTTGTTATTGATGCAGTTCATAGACGTATCTTCAATATCAATGGAGATAAAGTAAGTAATATGACTGCTCTTAATGCTCTTAAATGGTTTGACGGTAATCTTGCAAAAGATGTAATTAATCCATTTAAGAATAATGGTAGAATTTGGGCATTTAATGAAGATACTAATATCTTATATTTAGTCCAAAATGTTAATAACAGACAGTTCACAATTAGTTTTAGTCCTATTGCTAATGCTTGGATTTCATTCCATGACTACAATCCTATCGTAGGTATTACCAATCGAAATGGATTATTCTGGTTTGATAAACATGGCATTTATGCAATATCTAAAAATAATTATGGTCGATTCTTAAAAGATGATAATAATAATCAACTTGTTAAAGAATCATATATTAAATTTATTCTTAACGACAATAGTAATTATAATAAGTTATTAAATAATATTGCTTGGAAAGACAGAGTTGATATTGTTAATAATTTGTTACCTACTGTTAATGAATTTTATAAAACTATTAATGAGATATTGGTTCATAATGATGACCAATGTACTGGTTATAGAATTGTTAAATTTAATGATAAATGGTATAATGGTACAACTGGTGTTAATAAAGTAAATCTTTGGAGATTTAATAATGTTAATGATATACACAAACAAATACCTTTTATGATTACTGATTTAGTTGTAGATGAATCTGCATTAAAACGTAAAGCTAAATGGTATGATGTTAATAAGTTCATTTGTCAATATGTTTATTGCATAATGAAGTTTAATAATAGTGATAATAACAGGCTTTGGGAACTTATTGATGTTAATCCTGAATGGATTCTTGATAATCGTAATAATCAAAGGTAATTTGTAACAACTTGTGCGGCTCGGCCTTCGGCCTCGCTCCCCGGTGGGGCAGGAGGTTGCACGCCCACTTGTCGTGTTACTCAAACTTTTAATGGTATGTCTAATCGTAAAGTTAATCCTGATAGTCTTCGTCAAGTTACTCGTTATATTAATGAGTATTCTCAACATATTTGGGATAACGAATTGACTGGTGATAAAGAATTTGTTCGTGTTAAAGAAAATAATAAACTTAAAACTGTTCGTTCACGTTCAAAAGATGGTAAATATTATTATCCTTATCCCTCATATGAAGGTGGTGCTAAAACTATTGGCCCCGGTTTTAAGTTAAATGATACTTCTGATTTTACTAAATCTGTTAAAGCAAAAGGTAAAGCAACAAGAAAACAAATTGATGCTGAATTGAATCGTCGTATGGCGAAAGCCTATAATGATGTTCGTGATATTTATTCTGAGAAATATGGTATTGATGATTTCAATACTTTACCTCAGCCTATTGTTAATCTTATGTCTAACCTCGCATATCGAGTAGGTCGAACTGGTTTTAGGCAATATAAGAAATTGTTAAAAGGTGCTAACAAACGTAATACAGATAGTATTATTAAAGAATATACTACTGGTAATAAGAGAAGAGATAAATCTGAATTAGAAATATTTAAGAGTAATAGTTCTAATGATTATGATATGATTAGAAATAAATTATTTTCTAATTTTAATACTGATGATAATCTTGATAATTATGTTGAAGATATGAGTAAAACTAATCGTAAAAAATATAATTTCGGTGGTGTTCGTTCAACACATGATGCTACTGCTGATTATTTAGGAATGGCTCGTAATTCCGGTAATAGTATTTTCAGAAATGCCATGATTAATATGTTTTATCATGACGGAAAAAATGATGATACTGGAATCCCAGTTAAGAATTATGTAGATAAGTTAATTGCTAATGATAAACTTATCTATGCAAATATGCAGAATAAAATCAATAATGAAATTGTTACTGCTCGTGGAGTTGCTCGTTGTGGTGGTCTTGTAAGACGTAAGCGAAAAGATTTCGGTGGCGTTATGTCTGGTAATGTTTATCGAAGTATTGTCGCTGGTAAAAACAATCGAGATTATTTTGATGGAGTAGGTGTTGGCCTAAAAACTAAATATTTAGATGATGCTTATGCTGAAGGTGATATTGATTTGAATGCACAAGGTATTGCAAAAGCAAATCAGTTGATGGCTCGTGATTCAGCAATTTATGCTAATATGCAAAATAAGATTAATAATGAAGTTCTAACTTCTCGTGGTATTACTGCTAAATTCGGTGGACTTGTTGGAACTCCTCGTAGGAAATTTTATTGGGGTGGAACAAGTATTAATGACCCCGGTAGTGTTCAATGGGGTACACGAGTTCAAGCCAGTGATATTGATGAATCTAAATATAGTGCTGATGGCGAAGGTATCGTAGGTAGTAGCGCTTTAAGTGGAGCTGGAACTGGATTAGGAATTGGAGCTGCTGTTGGTGGAACTGCGGCGCTTGCTACTGGTGCAGCTGCTGGTTCTTGGCTTGGCCCTATCGGTGCTGGTATCGGTGCATTAATTGGTGGTATTGTTGGTCTGTTTACTGGGCGTAAGAAAAAGCGTCAAGAAGAACGTCGTCGTCAAGAACTTTTAGCTGAACAAGCTGAAATGGAACGTCAGCAAACTTTGGGTAATATGCAAGATAAAGTTGAAAATGATGTTGCAACTATTCGACAAAGTAATCTTGGTAATTACTCAGAAGGTACAGGATTTTATGCTAAATTAGGTGGAATGATTGGTCGTAGAAAATTAAACACCGGCGGCCAAGTAGTTCCTAATTCATCTAATAGTGTTGTTGCTTATGGTCAAACGCATGAACAATATAATCCTGCTACTGGTGAAACTGGAATTATATATGGAGATTCGGAAATTGAAGGCGGCGGCGCTAAAAATGGTCGAATGTATGCTGGTGAAGTTGTTCGTGAAACTCCTGAAGGTGGTCAAGTATTTAGTGATACGATTAAAGTTCCCGGAACAAATCATACTTTCGCTGATTACGCAAAGAAACTTACCGATATGAAAGGTGAAAAAGAAGCTCAAATTATTCAACTTGCTGATGGAGTTACATTATCTTTGTCTGCATTAGATAAAAGTAAAACTAACAAATTACAAACTGGAACAAATGTTCGTAATATTGAAAAGTTAGTTTATAGAATGAATAAAGCTCGTGGTGAATCTGAAGCTATTGATGCTAAAACAGAAGATTTGTTTGAAGCTCAAGAACTTTATGCTACTGCTTTAGGACTTCGTAATAATGCTCCGGTTATGCGTTGTGGTGGAATGGTAAGAAAGAAAAGACCTTTTGGTGGATATACTTCACCTTATAGTCTTACAGGAGTTTCAGCTCCTAAACTTACTACTTTACCGCCGATTCAAACTACTGCAAGTGGTTCTGCATTTAAGTTCGGATTTAATGAATTTGGACTTGGTATGAATCTTGCAAGTTCATTGTTTGGAATTGTAGGTAACGCTCTTAATACTCGTGCTAATCGAAAGGCTATTGAATTTGAATCTACACTTCATGTTCCAAAAGGTAATAAAATAGACGCTGTTCAATATAGTACAGATTATGATATTAGTAAAGAATTACAAGAGCTTGGTACACAAGAACGTAGAGCTGCTCGATATATTACTGATAACACAAGCAATGTTCAAACAGCTCGAAATAGTGTAGCAAATCTTGCAATTAATGCTCAACTTGCTCGAAATAAACTGTATGGAGCTAAGAAAGATTATCAACGTCAAAGATATGATTTGAATAGGCAAGAACGAGTTAATGCTCGAAATGTTAATAATCAAATTATGTATCAAGACGCTATTAATGAATATAACAAAGCTGTCGGCTTAAATCAACAGTTAATGGCAGTCAGAACGCAAGGATTACAAGGAATGTTACAAGGAGTTGAAGGTCTTGCCGGAGCAGTTAATAATTACGCAAGTGCCCGCTTATATGAAAAGTTATGGCCTCGTGGAGTAACTAATCATATGAGAAGTGGTTTTGCTTGCGGTGGTCTTGCAAGACGTAAAAGAGCTTAATGTAGTGCGTGATATATCGGATTATTCTTTTATAGGATAGTCCGATATTCACGATTTTTTGTATATTTGTAATGATACAAATAGTGGTACAAACACGCGCGACAAGTGGGCGTGCAACCTCCTGCCCCACCGGGGAGCGGAGCCGCTGGGCGAAGCCCAGCAGGCGGAGCCATACGAGTTACAACTAATTTACAAACTAATCATTATAAAATTATGGCAGAAATTGCAATAGGTCGATACGATACTAATACATTAAAAACTCCACAATTACAAGATTATGGAAGTGTATATGCTGCTGTTGGAAATGCTTTGAATCAAAAGTATTACCAAAATCGTGAAGCATATATTAACAGAATTGCTAATCCTTTAAGTCAAATTAAAGCAACTTCTCGTGGACAAAAAGTCCTTGATTCTGAAAGAGCTAAGATTGTTGAAGGTGCTAATGAATTTAAGGAACAAGATAATTGGTTTGCAGCAGATGATTATATTTATAAGCAAACTGAGAATATTCTGACTAATGAAGGTCTTAAAGCTGTTCAAGCTGATTACGCTTTAGAACAGCAATATATAGAAGATTTGAAAAAGAGTGATTGGGATACTCAAAATCAAAATGCTTTCCTGCTTCGTAGTCGTTTACAATCTTCTGATATTGTTTATGATGCAGAAACTAATACTGTTGTAAGCGGTGGTTTTAATGGAGTTCAAATCGGTAAAAAGTTCGATGTAAATAAATATCAAAAAGACGTATTTGATATTCTTTCAAAAGCTAAGGCTGATAAAGTATCATTTGAAAATCTTGTTACTAATCCTGATATGATACGTCAGTATGGATTGGATGTTGCAACAGGTTTTGATGGTGAAAAGTTAGCAAGTCACTTTGTTAAAACTGGTAGTGAAAGAGAAGGTATTACAGAACAAGAGATTATGAGTTATGCTATGTCATTACTCAAATCTAATCCTGATTATACTAATTATCTTACTACTATTTGGCAGAATCAAGATGCTCTTACTCGATTTGTAAAAGATGATAGTTCTGCTGGTGGACATTTAAGAGATTACGAATTAGGAGATTATGCTCCTTTATTTGCTGGCAATCCTACAATGTTTGCTCTTAATGGATTAGGTATTAACATAAATGAACTTGGTGCTCCTACAAAAGACGGTAAGTTTACTGTTAATTCTAAATTACCTGCTGAAGTTAAAACTTTGTTAGATACTGTTAATAAGGAATATGGAGTTAATGTTCTTGATATATTACAGAACAAAGCTCAAGTTCCACCTGAACTTATTCAAGCTGGTTTACAGAATTATATAGATAAAATGTTTGAAAGTTACGCTAAGGGTGTACTTGGAGCTACTGATGATATTGAGAATCTTGATAGAACCGCTTTTACACAAAGTGTTTTATCTGGTCAATTTATTAACAATAATATTCAAAGTTTAGCTGGTGCTGCCGCAGGTTTATATTCTTATCAAGATATTAAAACTACGGTTGATTTAATTGCTAATCCCGGTTATACAGCTTATGTTAAAGCTCGTGCAAAAGGTAAGCAAAAAGAACTTGAAACTCTTCAACAATATGCTCCGTATCTTGATACATTAAGTGGTTTTGAAGTTACTGGTGATAGTGTTGCAGAAAACATTAATCGTCGTAATGAAATTACTGACCAAATGACTAAACTTTCAAATTCTATGAATCAGATATTTACATCTGATGAACTTGGAATTTTAGGTCTTAATCCGGTAGATGGTAATATTGTTAAAACACTTAATATTTCTACTGCTGAAAGATTGGTTGATTCAGCAGGTCTTGACGAAGAAACAGCAGCTAATCTTAAAGGTAAGCTTTTACAAGTTCAGACTGCTCAACGTAATTATAATAATCTTCAAGCTAAACTTCGTTCTGACGAAATTCAGCTTAATTCTGTATTTGATACTTGGAAAGAACATCGAGATAAATTATCTGGTTTATTAGGTTGGTACAAAGTAGCTGACCCTCAAGCTAAATTAATTCTTGATAATCGTATTTCAAGTTATGAAGCATATCTTGATTTTATAAATAATAATTATAATAGAAATGAAAAAACAGGTAGTATTCCTGTAACACCAGATGGTGGTTTTTATTATAAAACTGCTGATGGCGATATTGCTATAAGCCGAGATAATATTATGACAAAAGAAGAGTTTGAATCTACTCTGTCTAATGCAGCAGATAATGTTTCAAATCGTTATCGTAAAGCTATTGCTGATGCACCTCTTGAATTTACAGCAACTCGTGATATTATTGCTAATCCTTCAAGATTCCAACAAAATTACATGGCAGCTGCTATGGTAAATTGGAAAAAAGGTGCTGGTAATATTAGCGTTGTTCAAACTCCGTCTGGAGAAGGTATTGGTCTTACTGGAATGCAATTAGCTAAGTACATGAACTTTGATGCGTTCCCTACTTCGACAACTACTAATTCAAAAGGTATAAGTGTAACTCGTCAGAGTAACGCTACTAAAAATTCTAAACCTCTTTCGGGTAAAGAACTTGGTCTTGATTACGATATTTATAAGACTGAAGTTAGCCCGATTGCTAATGGAATTGCAGCTCGTGAAGGCCGTAATGAATATGCAATTACTCTTTTCGATGAAACTGGTGCTGCTCGTGGTAATATTATTTTCTCTGAACAAGTAGACCCGTCTACTATTGCTCGTCAAATTCTTGACAATTACCGTAACATTAAACCTTATGCTAAAATTGGTGGTGAAGGTTTACAACGTAGCGCTGGAATGATTGAATCTCAATATGCTTCGGGATTTATTGATTTCGATACTACTGGTGCTAACAATAGTCCGGCTGTTGCAAATATCGCAGACCTTCAAAGAACTGTTGATGATTTAGGTAAAGTTGAATATGATTTGAATATTCACGAACCTTTCTATAATAGTATTGACGGTAATAGTCGTAAAGTTGAGATTGGTAGAACAACACAAGGTTATTATATAAAAGATGTTAGTGGATTGAAATATCCTGATGGTTCTGTTCATTATGGAGAGTTTGGATATAATACAATTCCTAATAGTCTTTATACAATTAAAGGTATAACTCCTAATAATATTCAATATTATGAAACTATAAATGAAGCATTAGCTCCTATTGCAGAATATGTTTTAACTCAATATGGAGTTGTTCTTGATATGCAAGAAGCCGCTGAGGCTATTCAAATGAATAAAATAAATAATGCTAATATAGGATATTAAACTATGCCAAATCTAACAGATATTAAAATTCCTATTACAGGTTCGCAAGCTCTTACTCCTTCTGAAACACCAGTTCAGGGAGTAGGAGCTACTCCTGTTTTACCCGGTAGTATGCCGGAACCTGAACTTTCTCGTGGTAGAAAACAATCTTCGATTCGACCTTTTAATATTTCTGAATACGAAAACATATTAGGTCGAGGTCAAGTTAATCCTAATCTTGATTTAAGTGTTCTCAATGAAAATAGAGCACAAAATCAAAGTGGTTGGTATTTAACTAAAAATGCTATTGGTCAATTAGGAATTACTACTCTCGGTGGTACTATTACTGGTATTGGTAGTATTCTTAATTTCTTTCCTACTACATATCGTGCTATTAGTCAAATATGGGATGATAATGCCAAATATAAATGGGACAAAGCTATCAACGAAGGTCTTGGTTCTGAATGGCAGAGAATAGGTAAAGATATTGAAAATTGGGGTCGTAAAGCAATGCCTATTTATCAAACAGAACAAGCTCAAAAAGGTGGTTTTGCTGGTGGTATGGGTGATGCTACTTGGTGGGCAAGTATGTTTCCTACCGTAGGTTCTGCAGCCGCATCTATGCTTCCTGTTATTGGACAAATGCGAGCTTTACAAGCTGTTGGTAAATTAGGAACAATGATTAACGGTGTTGGTCGTTTAGGTTCTACATTGAATAAAGCAGGTCGTGCATTACAAAATCCTTATACTCAACAGATAATTGGTACTTTATACGGAGCACATCTTGATAGTATGGAAGAAATTGTTCGTGGTTATGATGAACAATATCAATATGCTCTCGATTTAGGTTTCAATGAAGATGATGCTCGTAAGTTTGCATCTGTTTATGCTTCTGAAAGTTACAATGATGCTTGGGCTTATGGAATATTATTTAATGCTATTGAACTTAATAGTATGCTTCGTGGTATTAAAGAAGCTCCGGTTAATAGTATTTCTATTGAAAAAGGTTTAAAAAGTAATATAAAAGGTCTTGCACAAAAAGGTAAGACTTTTGTTTTAGATAGTGAAACATCTAAACTTAATCGCAAACTTATTCCGAGTATTGGACTTCATAAAACAAAAGATTTCTTTTCTGTTGCTTTATCCGAAGGTCTTGAAGAAATGCGAGTTGATATGGCACTTAATGAAGGTGTCGTTGCCGCAAAGAAAGAACTTGGGATTGAAGATGAAACTGCTGATTTAACTCCGTTAGCTCGTATGGGAAGACTTGTTGAACAAGCTTCTTCATGGGATAGTTTTATTTGGGGTGCTATTGGTGGTGGTGTAATGTCTGCTGGACGTAGTGGTGTTACACGAATACTTAATGGTAAAGCTCAACAAGAAGCTGAGAATAAACGAGCTACTAACATTATAAATGGTATTCAAGATACTGCCGCAGCTATTGCTGATTTTGACGGTGATATGAATATTAAAGTAACTGAAACTCCAGTTTTAGATGAAGCTGGTAATCAAGTTATGAATAGTGATGGTACTCCAAAAGTTAACAGAACTATTACTGACCCTGCTTCAAGTTTACTTGTTGGTATTATGGGTAGAATTGGTTCTGCTAATGGGTTCAATTATGCTGTTGAATATTTTGATGAATTAAGTAAATTATCAGATGCTCAACTTGAAGAAGTTTACGGTGCTAATAAACGACCTGTCGTAGATGCTCTTCGTAGAGAATTTACTATTATGCGAGATATTCATGCTCGTAATATGGGTTTAAGTTGGGGTAATCCTTTCGACAATGTTCTTAAAGTTCAGGCATCAACTGATGATTATTTACTTGACTATTATCGTCGTCAATTAGCTATCGTTGATACTGATATTCAAACTTTCGATATTGAAGCGTCTAATCTTCGTAAACAACGAGATGAAGCTCTTAAAGCTATTGATAGTAAACTTCATAGCTTAAATGTAGAAAAAATTGTTCTCGAACAAGAACGTGAAGAACTACAAAAAGTTATTGAAGATTATAAAACTCAACTTGAAGATAAAACTCGTAATAAAGCGATTAGTACACTTAAAGGTAAACGTACTCGATTAGTAAATAAGATTAAAACTATTGAAGATACAATCAATGGTTTGCAATCTCAAATTGATGAATTAAATACTTATATTGCTAATCAAGGTGCTATTAGTACAAAACAACCTAATCGTAAAGCTCGTAAACCTTATCTTCTTGAAATTAAAAATAGTAAGAAATCTATTTTAAGTCTTCAACAACAAATTGCAAATGCTCGTCAAGCTATTGCAGAATTAGAAGTTGGTAAACTTCAATACGAACAAGAACTTGCTATTCATAATGGTGAGATTGCTGATACTCGTAGGAAGATTGAATTATTTGAAAATGATTTAGCTGATTACGATGCAAGACTTAGTAGAATTAATAGTGATATTGCAGAACAGAGTGAACGTGAAAATAACAATGTAGCTGAATATAATGAAGCTGCAAAACGTTTGCGTGAAACTCGCAATAACAATAATCAAACATATAAATCTCTTGAAGAGGCTCGAACTCAACTAAGTATGGCTGTAATGGCTCTCGAAGAAAATGTTAATAATCGAGATGAGATTATGGCTGAACGAAGTAAGTTACTTAAAGAGGTTTATGATAAACAAGAAGAAATTGAAAAAGCTAAAGATAAAGTAGAAGAAACTACTGAAACTACTAATCAAGAAGCAAGTCAAGAACCCAAAAATGTTACTACCGAGGTGCTGACAGACAGTAACGGGATTTCGTACTCTCTCGATGACAGCGAGGCCCCAAATACCGTCGATATTAAAAATAAGGTATATTCGGTAGGCTCAAAATTTAATGTCGCAGAATCGCCCAAAACCGTGCAAAGAATCGAGGTCGTAACCGACGACGAAACCGATTTTAGTGCTGTAATGGTTACTATAAAAGATGATGCGACTGGTAAAGAAGATACATATTCTGCAAAAGAACTTGCAGGTATGGATATTACTGAAATTCGAAGTGAAGTTCAAACTAAATTTGATGCTATTTATAAAACACTTTATAGTATTCAAGATAAACTTTCAGCAGATAAATTTGAGAATCATTATTTAGATACTATTATAAATTTGTATAAAGAATTATCTGATTCTAATAGTGATATTTATAAAGCATTATTATCTCCTATTGATAATACTGAACTTAATACGTTACGAACTAATATTATTGGTAATTTTATTGGTTGGATAAATGAATATCAACCTACTGAAATTAGTAATGAAAATTTAGAAAAAGCTAATCGTGTAAAACAGTTATTATCAGATAGCAATATTCGTATTGCAAACAATCTTAAATCTAATCTTTTTAAAGATTGGATTTGGAATCTTTATGGTGGTGATATAGTTGGTTATCGTGAAGAAGAAAACGCTAAAATGCGTGAAGCTATTGCTGACTATATCGCTAACGTTGCTAATGTTCTTAGCAATAATTATACTATAACTGATGGTAAATTAACTCTTAAGAATATTAATGTAGACCATAATGTAATTCGAGCACAAATCGAAGGTCTTACTCAAATCAAATTTGAGAATCTTAATAGTAATTTTGATACTGTTAGATATTCAGATTTCTATCATAAGATAACACTATTCAAAAATAGTATTATTAATGAAGTAGCTAAAAGTACAACTGAATTTTACAAAATTAATATCGCATATATCAACAGTGTGATGAATAGGTTTATTAGTAAAATTCGTGCTATTAGACAAGATGAAGATAGTCCGTTACATGATGCTCTTGTAAATGATGATGGCTTTGGTAGTCAAACTTCTAAAATTATGGAATTTGCTACTGCCGTAAATAATTTAGCAAAAGAGTTTTTAGATTATGGTGCTATCCCTAATCTTCCTGCTCGTACAAGACTTCATACATTAGCTCAATCAATTCAACCTTATTTGGTATCTGATGTTGATGCTTTGAATCTTACTGGAGTAGATGTTATTACTGCTGTTCGTCAAAGTAATGTTCTTGATTTATTAAGAAATGCTCGAATGGCTTATTCTATTCTTTCGAGATATTATAATTTTGAAAGTGGTACTGAATTAAACGATGATGTATCTATTCTTAATAGTCTTGATGTACTTGCTAACAGTGTTTCTGACTTTATAGATGATACTGAATCGAGAGATGAGTTTAATACTAATGACTATCGTTATTATATTAGTGATTCAATGCGTAATGCTCTTGATGCTATTGAAAATACTATTGTAAAATTCGATGGTCGTCAGATATTTACTGATAATCATGTTTATACTTACGAAGATATTCTTGATTCTATATATCAGCAAACCGATGGTCGTAATGATGTTATTAAATATTATGAACCTATTTGGTATGCACTTAAATATTTCAAAAATGATGTAAATGTTAATACAATATATCAGCAAATGAGTAAGAATGGTGTTCCACAAGAACAACTCGATGCTCTTAAACGTTTGTTTGATATTATTAATAAACGAATTGCTAATCCGATTCAAACAACAGACGGTGCTTATCTTGATAGTAACTTAAATCTTCGTGGTAAGTTTTTAAGTGATTTCTTCAAAACTCATATTCAACGTGAATTTGAAACTAATGGTTTCAAAGGTTTACGTCGTCTTACACCTGAAGTTTATAAGATTATCACAAGTCCTGAATATTATAATCCTAAAACTCGTGTTATTAAAAACAACATTACAGTTAATGGTGTTAAATTCAAGGCTACTGAATTATTTGATGCTTTAAGAACTTTACACGAAGGTCAAGAATTTGAAGTTACTTATAAAGATGGTAATGTTGATGTTAATTTAGATGTAAATGGTAAAAAACTATTAATTGAACGAATTGGTTTAGGTGATAGTGAAACTTATCATGGAATACAATTAGGTAGAATTGATGAAAGTGGAGTTAATCAATATGATTCTGCTTTTGGTAATTCTTATGGAACATCTAAATTTATAGATACTATTATCCGAAAAGCTGGTGGAAGTGATACAATATTTAACTTAACAAAGGAGTTTTATAAAGTATATACTGAAGCCTTAACTCGTGAACAACAAACTTCTGATTCAGTTGTTTCAAAACTGAAATCAATTATTAAAGAATTAGATAAATATGGTAATACATCAAAAACTGAACATTCTGAAATAATCAATGCTTTCATTGGAGCTATCCAATATAATACCGAAGTTGAAGGTGTTAGTCCGGAAGCGTTTGATATTGAAAGTCTTGATTTAAATAAGGTTTATTATCTTATTAGTCCTATGTTCTATAACGTAAGACTTAAAAATCTTAATGATTATGTTCGTTATGGACTTAGAATCAAGAACGCTTATCAAAATCTAAATACTAAACTTGGAAATGACTTTATTCAAAGTCAAAAACTTATTACTGAAATTAAAGAAAAAGGTTCTGCAATTTTAGTATTAAAAGGTATTAATAAATCTCCTATTACATTTGCCGATTCAAGTGGTTATCGAGCTAATGTAAATGAAGAGATGCAACGTACAGTTACAGTTAATGGTAAACCTGCTGTTAATATTATTCAACGTCAGCCTGATGCTGATGGTTTAATGTTAGTTTCATCACTTACTACTGACACTGCATTTAATAATCCTATCGTTGAAGATAAAATTACTTCATCGGATAGGCATTTCCAAATATATGCTGAAATTCAAGCTAATGCTGGTGAAAATGGAAAAAGTTATGTTCCGTTACATCGTGGTAATTTAGCAAGTGATGTCGCAGATACACCATTTAATGTAGCTGCTATGGAATTTGTTACTCAAACTATGAGTGATATTATTTCAGATGCTACGTTTACATCTCTTCCGATTGATGCTAAATCTGGTCTGTATACTCTTGTAGATGATACTAATAAGACTCGAACAAAAGCTCATAATGCTAATATTCGTAGTCGATTAGCTCCTTTATCAGAAGCTATCATTACAAGTTACAATCGTGGAGTTCCGGGAGCTGAATGGTTTAATATTAGTTCTCTTTATGAAAATACAGACCCTGCTACTGGAAAAACTCGTTATATTAAACATTTAGATTTCCAAACAGTTGTTCGTAAAAAGAATATACTTGGAAATGGAATAAGTTATATCAATAGAATTAGTATTGAATATACTAAATCTGGTGATAAATTTACTCCGGTTAAACTTCGATTAAGTCGTAGAGTAATTCCAGTTAATAGAACTACTTCAAAAGTTCGTATTGCTAAGAGTCCTTTTACAGCACGAGAACTTGCTCAATTAAATGGTATTATTGAAAAGAGTAAATCTAACAAAGGAACTTACGCTGTAATTGATTTGCAAGCAAGAGGTATTACTGGTAAAGATTTAACTGATTTACTTAATCATAATCTGTTCCGTAAATTATATGGTAATATGCAACGTAGTGTTACTACTGCATTACAAGGCGACCACTATACTTACGGTGTTAAAACAGACGATGGTTACGCAGCAGTTAAAGGTCAATATAAATCTAAAATACTTGATTGGGCTAAACAACAAGGTATCGTTGATAAATCTGTTTCTTCGACATTTGATTCGATGCAAGATTTTATTCTTGACACCGGCGCTTTAACAACAAGTGTTATTGGAATTAGAGATACCAATGGTAATGTTGTTACCAATTATACTATTGATTCTATTCAACCTGCAATGTTCTTTGAACTTAAATCTGAAAGTTCTGATAATCCTATTCGAGAATCAGAAGATATGACGAAAGAATTTGCTGTTAAAGCAATTACAACATTAAGTTCAATGACAAGTGATACTGAAACAAACTGGTATCAAAAACTTGTTAATATTACAGATGATAAAGTAGCAGGTCTTAGAGTATTAGGTGTTATACCTGATTTTGTATCTGAAGATGTTGCTAACAGAATCGCTGAATTATATGATAGAATTTATACTGATGGTAAAACTAATTTCAGTATTAAGAAACTATCGAGTAAACAAGATTTCATAATTGCTCAATATGATAAAGGTACTGAAACTATCGTTATCAATAGTAATAAACTTACTAAACGTGATTTTACTGCTACTGATTTAGGTGTTAATATTACTCATGAATCTCTTCATAAGTATTTTGAACAACAAACTAATTCTAAAGAATTATATGATAAACTTGCTACCTTAATTAGTGATATTAATGATACCGCATTTAAGGTTGATTCTAAAGAATTTAATGCTAAATATAAGAGCGATTTAACTGAACTTGAACTTGGTTATCTTCGTACATATCTTAAAATATTAAGTGAAACTCCTGCTGAAATAGTTACTTATACTTTTACAAATAAACAGTTTGCTAATTTAGCAAATAGAATTATTGTAGAAGAAGCTCCGAAGATTAAGAAACGTAAAAGTCTTTGGGATAAAATTATTGATGCAATTCTTTCTGTTATTGGTATAGATACAATTACAGATAATAGTTTATTTAATAATGTACGAAATATAGTAATTAATAGTTTGGATAGTGTAAATAGCCGACGCGCAAAAAGTCCGACCAGTGGGCGTGCAACCTCCTCTCCCACCGGGGAGCGGAGCGCTGGGCGAAGCCCAGCAGCGGAGCCGACTTCAGTTACAACTAATCAAACTAATGTTACAAACGATGCAACACATGATAATTTATCAGTTACAGAACCTATTAAAACACCTGATGAAACTCTGACAGAAAATCAAAGAGCAGCTCAAGCTGAATTAGATTTTCTTGATGATGACAGTGAAATTACGTTTGATGACAATAATTCTGAAACACTTAATAGTCTTGATGTTTCTGATATTGGCCCGAATATAGTGATACCCGGTGGGGGAGTGGGTTTGACGCCCACTGGTCAGGTTTTTTCAAATAGTTCTGAAAATGTTTTGAATAATCAGAAAAATGTTGTATCTTCAAACGGTGAATATGTAATTGAATTTATTGATAAATATATTGATGACAATAATAACAAAATTTGTTAGTTTATGAATGCACAATGTAGTCCTGAACCTTATCGTTTAACTGTTGATGGAAGACTTGAGAAATCTGGTCTTTATCATCAAATGAAGTCTTTTAAGACTAAACCTATTGAAGATATTATTACATCTTTAATGGAAAAAGGTGTTTTACCTACTATTAAAGATTATAATAATATTCGAGGTTATGCTGAAAATAATGCTGATGTATCATTAGAGAATGCTTTTAAGCGTCGTATTCTTACAGCGTTTTTATATGCAGAAGCGGATGCCCGTACTCCTTATGGAGCTACGGGTTATCCCGTTTATACAAGTGGAGAACTTAAATTAGAATCTGTATTAGCTGCTCTTTCGACAGATGAAACTTATAGTGAAGATATTCGTAAAGATTTTGAATCTCTTGGTAACGCATTAGGTCTTGATATTAAACACGCTTTTAATCCGTCTATTGTAAATACTGCTACATTCGATGAGATGGATTATGCCTATATGGCTCGTGTTTTAACTGCCGTTTACTTTAAGTTAAAAAGTCTTACTGCTGAACAAAGACAAGCTCGCTTTGGAGCTAATTACCGAGATGTTTCTCGTAGTGGATTTAAGGCTTTAATTCTTGCTGAGTTTAATAAAGAACTTGAAGAGTATAAAGCTCGACCTAATTTTATTCCTACAAGATTTAATGATATTTTTGTAGCAAATGTACTTACTGATTTGAATAAAGGTAATAGTCAAATCTTTAATTATTTTCTTGATTATATTGATAAGAACTATGGTATTAATCGTAAGCGTGCTTATCAAAATAATAGGATTGTTGATGATGAAAGTACAGAAGAAGGACAACGTGATGCTATTGAAGATATTGAAGTAATGTGGGATGATTTGCAAAAAGAACGTATTGATAGAAAGAATACGTTAGCATCTCATGTTAAAGCTCAAATAGCTCTTCTTGTAGGTTCGAGTAATTTCAAAAATAGAACTGCTAACAAAGCGTATATTCCTGCTCCTATTGATATTAATGTTTTATGGAATAAACTTATTGAGGCACATCTTTACGATATTCAACCTCAAGATGTATATAATAGATTGCAACAACTTGCAGCTATAAATGATGAGTTTACTCCTATTCTTGAAATATTCCAACGAGTATTTGAAGATGATGGTTCTGCTGCTTCTGATTATGATACTTCTTTTGTAAATGCTTATATTTCTGGAATTAAACTTGCTGTTATTCCTGTAAATATTATGGCATTAGAAGGTGGTAATAATGCTACGATTTATCAGAATAATCGAGAATCATTTGGTGTTAAAACATATATTGATAGATTTGAAAGTATTTTAAGTACAAATATTGAATTTGGATTATATAATAATCTGAATGATGTACTTTATACTAATCCTAAATCTAAACGTATTTTTGAACCTATTTCAAGACGTAGTAAGATTGATAAAGCAGCTCTGTTAGATAAACAGATGTCTGTAATTAATTATTTAGGATTAGCAATTACTCGTGATGCTCTTACTCAATATTATAATGCAAATGATAATACAAATGAAGTATATTCAAGAGTTAATTCTCTTCTTGAAAATGTAGTTAATGATACTAAACATCGTGTTAATACATATCGTGGCAAAGAAATTCCTGCACATAATATTAATGGATATTTATATTCATTAGCACAAATTGCTACTTATGATTTTAACAGTTTTACGAATATGAGTTATCTTGATGTTCAAGGTAAACTTAATTATTCACCTCAGTATGATAGTATGCTTACAAAGTTCCTTCGTGGATTTGTTACTCGTACTGGTGTAAATACTGAATATATCAAGTATATATTTAAGGATTATCTTAATGACCCGACTTTAACTGCTCCGGGTGCAGAAGATAATATTCTTATTTATGATGAAAAGACTGGTCTTGGAATATTTACTAAAAACAGTATTGGTGAATACGAAGTAAATCCTGCATTTATTTCTGATGTTGAACGTCGTTATCAGTTTGCATTATCTGCATTTAATGGTGTTAAGATTGGAAATAAAGGTCTGAAATATCGTGAAGTACAAGGTGCTCTTTATACATATACCGAGGTTATTCTTAATATGCTTGGTCAATATGTATTCTTAACATCTGATAGTCCTCGTAGTTATATGATGACTACAAAACGACTTGAAGTCGATGATTTATTTATTAAAGATTCTTCTAAACCTCGTACTTCAATTCATGTTAAGACTTTTGGTTCTAATTATACACCTGCCGCTGTTGCAGCACATCCTAAATCGGTATTTATTTTCTCAGGTAATACTAAAAGTCGTGCGATAGGTGCTCCAGCAACATCTGGACAAGAATCTATTCGAGGTCTTAAAAATACTATCGAAATTGATGGTTTTAAGGGTGAGAATATTACTCCGAATAAACCTACGACAACAGATTATTTTACTGATGCAGATTATGATGCTTATGTAAAAGATTTTGAAAGTCGAGTAGTTCCATTTATTAATGATGCTATTTTTCGTGGATTAAATATTTATCTTCCGATGAATGGTATTAGTAGTAGGTTAGCTACTCATGCTCCTCGTATATATTCTTATGTAACTGAATATTTAGATAATCTTGTTGCACGAAATAAGTTTGTTCGTATAACAGATAATCCGATAAATGAAGAATCTAATGTTTTTCATTCTATCGAAAAGATTGTAAATAGTGATGTCTTTAAGTTTAATACTTTTGGACAAATTATATTCCAATTAAGAGATAATAGTGACGAGAATCTTGCTCAAATGAAAACTCGTCATAATCGAAAATATTGGAATGGTAAAGCTATTTATGATGCAAAAGGCATTCCGACTGGTAAGGCATTTCAGTTCTTGAATATTACTTATATTGAGAACGGTAAGAATATCACATTACCTGCTCATATTGCAAAGATAAATAATGTAGATGTTGCAGAAGTTTATCGTAATATGATTGCACAAGTTCGCAATGAACCTTACAATGAAAATCTTGTTGCTAATACTGGTAATATTCGTGATTTTGTAACTGCTTACATTCGTTGGAACGCTACAACTGGTGTTGATAGTTTTGAAAATATTGCTAAAAGTATTTACGATACTAATATCAAAACTGATACAAGTGTCGTTACTACTTTCGATAGTTATTTAGCAGATTTAGTTCAAGAAGTATATAATCAGAAAGCTAATGATTGGATTAAACGTCGTAAAGCTGATGGTAAAGAATATACTCTTGATACTATTCCTACATTAAAGAAAGAAAGTTTGTTAAATAGCGCTCGTCAGCATGTTCTTGCTACTTACGATATTATGGATAATGATGGTGTTCGATTAAGTTTACTTAAAGTATTACTTAATCATACTATCTATAATCATAGTATGAACGCTATATTTAATGGTGATATTGAAGAATATAAAGATACAGTAGACCTCAATAAACGTGTAGCACAAGTTATTAAGAATGGTCTTAATTCTATTGATTCAATTCATAACGATACTCCTCGTAAAGTTGTTGTTATGGAAGATATGAATTTCAATAGTAATATTCTTGATAAAATGGGTATTCAAAATGAAGCTATTTTGGATGCTTATCGTGCTACTGCTACAATTAATGACTCTCAGTCTATTATGACTGATGTAGGTCTTATTAAACTTTTGAAAGCCACTGGTCGTTGGAATCCAAGTGAACCTTTGTATCAATATATTACTGATTTACAAGACCAGACTAAAACATTTAATCCTACATCTTACGCTAAGGTTGTAGAACAAGTTAAATTGTTTGGTACAACTCGTCGTCGCCGTGGTGATTTTTATCATGCTCCGGCTGTAACTGGTAATGAAGTTGATATATTTGCTGATGAAGTAGATAGTGTTCAAATAAAAGACTCAACTGTTGTTCTTTTTGAAAGTATGACACGAGGTAGTGCTATTGGTCAATTATATGATTGGATGATTCAAAATAATATTGACCAAGTTAGTCCTATTTCTGCTGTTAAAGTATCTGGTATTACACCAGTTAAAATTCATAATGACCAAGGTGGTCTTGATATTGAAGCACTAAATCGAGTAGATGATAGGTCTATTCTTTATATGCGAGATAGTGATTTTGTTATTCAACAAGATATTAAAGCTGATTTGCTTGATGAAACTACTATTTTAGGTGGTCAGTTAGTTAAGCAGATTATGGAAGGTCTTGATTGGAATAATGCTATTTATGAATTAGATGGCAAAAATGTTACTGGTAAAGAACTGTTTGATGAATTTCAAAAGACATTAGCTACTAATATTCGTGAAGATGCTATGCAATTACTTTACGATATTGGTGGTATCGATGAGAATGGTGAAATTCGAACTGATGCTCGCGGTGCTATTCAAATTGATATAAATAAACTTGTTAATCGTTTTCAAGAAATTATATCGGATGATGTTGATGCTATAACTATTCGAAAAGCTCTTGAAATTAAAGAAGATGGTCTTCCTATTATGCCTTTATCTTATCCTGTTATTAAAGGTAAGTTAGAGAAGATACTGGCTTCTATGTTAAGTAAACAAGTTATTAATAAATATCTTCCCGGATTTCATGCTCCTATTCGAGCAGATATATTTACTGCAAGTAATGAGTTAATCAAACATAATGAGTTCTATTCTGATAAAGAACTTTACAATAAAACGATTGATGAACTTGTTGCTAATGGTTCTATTACATATGCTTCGAGTTTCATTGAAGAATGTAAACGAACTGGTAGAAGTCTTGAATTACAAGCTGAATATCGTGAGGATGGAAATTATCATTATGCAGAAGTTATAGTTAATCCGTGGAAAATGGATTTCTATAAAAATATTGGTACTGTTAAAACTATTACTAATGAAGATGGTACAACTAAGGATATTATAACTGTTGATATTGACAAACTTGATGTTGAAGCTCGTCGGATGATAGGCATTCGTATTCCTACCGAGGGTAAACAATCAATGGTTGTATTTGAAGTTGTTGGTTTTCTTAATAATAATGCTACACAAGCTATATTTCCACAAAGTCTTATTACTCGTACTGGCTGGGACTTCGATATTGACTCGATTTACGCCTACTATCGCAATGTAATTTTTGAGCAAGACAAATATATACCTGTCGAATTTAAGTCGAAATTTGATGCCTCGCAGGCCCAAATAGGGGGTAAATTCACACGGTCGGTATTTAAGCAAAAATACATCGAATTAGCTACTACTCCACAAGAATTTACTAATTTAACAAGTCATAATTTTAATGCTATTGTTAAGTGGATTAGCCGGTATTATAATCCTAATTTAGTACCTACTAATGCAAATCAATCTCCTCTCAATAATATAATTGAATTAATTAAAGAGGATTTGCAAGATGTTAAAAGTAATCCGGAATATACTAAGATTCTTAAATCTATTCTGCATAATTTACAGTATGGATTTGCAAAGAATTACGGTGATGTGAATAGTTTAGTTCGAGAATATCTTGCTAATAAGCGAGATGGTGTTACTGAAGATTTTGGTAATTACACTCAAACTCAACGCGCTTATACTTCGGATTTATTAATTCGTGCTCATAAAGCAATCAATGATTTAATTAAGTTTGTTAAGAATGTTAATAGTCAATTAGCCACTATTGATATTTCTCCTGATACAATTAGTAATTTTGATACTATTAAATCAAAATTCCAATATCTTGTTGAGGATACTGATAAAACTATTGTTCCTTATTTAAGTGCTATTCAAAGTAATATTGATAAGGCATTTAATGCTTTTACAAAAGACTTTGTTCAAAACGAGAGTATTTATGAATTGAATAGTAGAGAAGCTCGTGATAATCATTTGATTGATATTATTACAGCTATTCTTTCTAATCCAAATCATGCTGAAGAAGTAAATAAACCCAATGGTATGGCTGAAATTCAAGCTGTATCTGACCGTGATAATGCTTTTTGGAATTATACTCTTAAAACTTTGAATCCTAATAACCTCATAGATAAGATTACTCTTAATAACATGAGTATGGGTTCAACAGTTCTTAAAGGTCACTCTGTTAATTTCGATACTTTAATCGCAACAATTTCTACTTTACATGGTAGATTGCTTAAAGGTATTCGTCGTAAGATTAGTCTTAATTCTTTACCAATACCTAAAGGTTTTGCTGATAGAAGTGAAATGTACACTGTAAGTGATAAAGGTGTACCTCGATTAACAAGTAAATATAAAGAATTTTTAGCTAAACGATATGGTGCTGAAAATATCCAATTATTGCCAAAAGAAAATGCTCTTTGGGTTAATGATGTTTGGATTAATAATGATGCACTTAATGAACATTTAGATATTAGTGGTGAACGAGTTGAACTTCAAATGAATCAGTTTACTTCTGGTATTCTTGATGTTCTTAAAGCTGGACTTGGATTTAATCTTAATGTTCATACTTTAAGTGTAGCTCGTGCTATATCGTCTGGTGTTACTATTGAACTTTACAATGATAAACCTAATAGATTCACTAATGAAGATGCTTTTATTCATCAACCTGCTATTGTTGAAGCAGTTAATCGAATGGAAGTTCAATCATTAAGTCGTGGTAATTTTACAATTCTTGATGCTGTCGAAGCAATTCGTTCTGATTATAGTGTAGAACTTGCTAAGATTTATGCTGATTTAATTGTTAAGAAAGAAATTACTCCGGTTGAATCTCATGATGCCATAATGACTGTCGCAAGTGGTAAAAGTAAAACTAAAACTCTTACTGTTGGACAGCTTAACGAACTGAAAGATAAATTACCGAATATAACTATTAATGAAATCAGTGGTAAATATGGTTATCAAACTACTGAAGAATTATTAGATAATATTAAAAATCGTAATAATCGTACAGCAGATTGGTTATTACGTCAGATTAGCGTTCTTGGTAATTTTGTTGAATACAATGAAATTGCTACTAATTTGATTGACCTTAACTTTATGCTTAAAAGTGAAAGTAGGGTTGATAGTTTCTTTAAGGCTGACCAAAAAGAACGTAAACTTGCTGAATATTATTATCCAGTAAAAACCTTAAAAGAACTTGTAAATGATAAATATAATCAAACACTTCGATTTATTGATGAATATATCGAAGAAAATGCTGGTAATCCTAAAGCAATAGATGCGATTAAAGCTGCTTTTACTCGTGAAAGTTCTGATGCTTTTAGACGGCATTATAAACCAAAAGATGTTAAAGGTAATCCTCTTGCTGCGATTACTTATTCTGATATGAAACTGTTTCGTTCGGAACTTCCGAAACGAAATGATATTATGACACGTCGTGAACTTATTGAAGATTTAGCTGTTGGATATGAAACTCCTAATAAGGTAATTCTTGATAATGGTAAAGATATTATTGAAAGTATATTTGTTGGTTCATTTGAAGGTTATCTTGATGGCAACAAATTTAATGATACTGAAAATCAAAGTGCTTACGGAGTAATTCAAGCTCGTTATCAATATGCACATTGGTTAATGGCTAATGGTTTCGGTGATGTTTTCATTACTCGAAATCATCACATTGCTAATACGATTTTAGGTCAGATACTTCAACGTAAAAATTCGATTGATGAATCTACTTATAAATATGTTACTGATAGTATTATGAACTATCTCGTAAGTATTAATGGTGGATTAGATAACGGACTTATCAAAGTTCTTCCTATTTTAACACCTGATAATACTCCGGAAGTTCTTACTACATTAGGTATTCATACAGAGGAACAACTTAAAGAACAAAAATTTATCTTTAAGACTCTTTTGAATACTGTTAAAGATGGCTATACACCTGAAAGTTTTACTCAATATACTAAACTTTCACTTGCTCAACAGATTCAATTTATTCAAAAAGATAGTACATTAAGAGATTATATTGAGAAATCACCTGAATTTAGAGGTGATAATATATTTAAGTATTTAACAGTTCGTAAAAATAATCGTTCTGTACCTTATGATGTTATTAGAATCCAACGTGATGATAATGATGTCAATTCTTGGTCTAATATGACTGATAGTATTCTTCGTATGTGGGATAGTAAAATTCCTTACATTGCTCATACGATACGTCAGTTATTAGTTTATACTTATGTTACAGAAGGTTTTAATTATGCTTATAATGTTTCAAAATATATTCCGATTGAACTTATAAGTACTAATCGACTTAATGCAGAATACGATGCTTTATGCCGTGAAGTTCATTATCCTGACCCTTCCGTTAATCTTGGTAATTACGCAGAGAACTTAAGAAATGCTGAAAAAGCTGTATTTGATGGAAATGTAGATATTACACCTGTTATGAGTTTAATATCTCGTATGAAATCAGATATGAATCCGGTATTATTAAGTGATATACAAAAACGTTATCGTTGGGAAGCAAATAAAAATAAAGCCACTATTGGTTATGTTCAAAATGCTAACGGCGAAAATGTTGGTACTGGTTCTTATATTGATGAAAACGGTAATACTCAGAATTTCTATATTGAAACTGAAGCTCGATTAATTAATTCTGAATATGCTAATGCAGAATATGTAACTGAAAGGATTACTCGTAGTAAGAATCGTGTATACAAACGATATGCAATTCCTACAAATACAAATAGTCCGTTGAAACAGATTTATGTATTCTTACCTGTTAATCCTTTACTTCGTAATGAAGCATCTTTAATAACTGGTGATATTAGTATTATACCTACTTATCAAGAAGGTATGATGGCACAAGTTCAAAAAGATGGTGAAACTATTATAACTGATAGGTTATCGGTTATTATAGATTCTGATGCTATTCATAAATTCATGTTAGCTATTGATGATAATGAATCAGTCCAAATGGATGAAAATTCAGATTTCAATGATGCTAATATGATTGAAACAGAAGATGCTGTTGATAGCACTAGTGATGTTGAAACTGAAGATATAATTGATACTGATGTTGCTTCTGTATCTGATACAGATTTTGAAGTATTAAATTCAATTGAAGTTACTACTCCTACATTCATCAATGTTGAACATACACATTCTTCTGCAAGTGATGTTATTTATAATGAATTAGAATCTTCTGCTTCATCTATTTTTATTACTACACAAGCAACTCATTCTTTTTATAAGGGTTATCATAAATCTGCAATTCAAGTAGATTATAACAAGTCTGCTTATGAAGAAGCTCTTCGTGTAGCTCCTATGTTAAAGAATGGTAATCTTTATATTAATGGTGATGTTCTGATTGATGCTAATAGAGATTTCAATTATTTAGATGATTGGACAAAAACATTTATTAGTAATCTTTACAGAATTAATCCCATTATGACATCGGTTAGTACTGTCTTAAATGATGGTGTTGGTCGAATAGTTGCAGAAACATATATTGATGTTCCTCGTAGGAATATTAATATTTATGGTGATAATGAAAAATTATATTCTCGTGTTATTCATGCTGATATTCCTACAAGAGATGGTTTACGAAATTCTCTTGTTGTCGATTCTAATATTGCTATTGAAACTTTGAAAATTATGGATAGAATCCAGAAGTTTTTGAATAATAACAATGTTGGAAATCGTGAGGAATTTATGAATATCTTAAAATCCTTCGATGATGAAAGTTTTGAAGGTGGTATTCAGAGCGCTCTTGAAGAACGAGATATTGCTGCAATGAAAGCTACTTATAGTCGTTTGGCTAATTTAAGTAGTTCTGTTTATGATGCTATCAAGCAATTATGGGCTATTACTAAAGATTTGAATTACGAAGAGATTCGTTCAAATTATGGTGCGGCTCTTGATTACAAAGATAGACTTGTAATGATGTTAAAACTTGCTTCTCATTTTAGTCCATATCTTACACTTGAAGAAATTAAAATTCAAGATACAGTTTATGATGCTGAAAGTGAAGAAGGTAAAGAATTATTTACTAAGGAATTTGGTGAATTAAACAATAATATAGCTCGACTTAAATCTCTTGCAACAAAAGTTGCTGAAATACGGTCTAATGTTATTCAATCTGTTAAAGATGTAGTAACTTGGGCTGTAATTGATAAGAGTCGTAATCCTAAATACACTACTGCGTTTAGTAAGATTAAAGAATATCTTGCTTCACATAATGGTAGTCTTGAAGGATTTGATGTTAATAGTGTTGAAATAACAGAAGATGAATGGTTAGAAATTCAACATTTATTATTTGAACTTGATAAAGATATTAATAAGACACAACTTTGGCTTGATTCTGCTTTTACAACTGGTATCACTCTGATTGATATTACTGGTAAAGCATGGGATGAAGCTAATTATAAAGCTAAGAAAGCAGCTCAACGCATTAATGATGAACTTGAAAGTGCACTTGAAGAGTTCCAACCGGGACTTTCTAAAAATGCTCGTGCTCGTGAAAAGTTAATGCATAAATTCATTAATGAATATGGAGATTTAATCGGTAGTTATAAAACTGAAGGTCTCGGAGATTCGACTGGTACTTTACGAAAAGATATTCGTGATGCTATTTATAAGAATCTTTATACTGACAGCGGATTTGTTACAAGAGCTACTGCTGAAAAAACTCTTGAAATCATTGATGATATTATAAAGAAATATAATGAAAATCATACTTGGAACATTGTTCCATTAAGTGATAATGAAGCAGCTAAACATCTTGCTGAACTTACTGAATTAAGTAATCGTGAGAAACTTGTTTATTTACAAACTCACGACCTTATTGAACTTAGTCTTATCACTGATATTAGTGGTAAGCGTGAAAACGTTCTTTATAAACTTGATTTTGGTAATACTCCGGTATCAGATGAATATGCAGCTTTAAGTGATAAAGAACAAAAGTTACTCAATACTATTCGTAATCTTATTCAACGAACTATTCGTGAATATGACGGTAATTGGATTAACTATTATGGTAGATGGGATGAGGTAATGCCTTTCATTCCTCAAGCTACATTAGGTCAATCTGCTAAACAATTTGTTAGTATTCCTATGATTCATAAAGATAGGTATTATACTGATATTGATAGTACTAAACGATTTGTTACAAAAGCTCAAACTTTACAAGTTCCTAAACATATTCCTGTATTTAATATTCGTAAAAAGTACAAATCTGAAAGTTATACTGAATACGAAGCTCGAATCGTAGAATTGTTTAGTGACTGGTTTGATAAAAATAACAAACTTCCTGTTACAGTTAAACCTTCAACTCTTCGTGAAATTAGACATTATAACGATACTGTAATGCTTGAAAATAAAAAGTATAAAGCAAAGGTAATGTCTTATGATATTGTTGATGTAATGAAAGGTTTTACACAAGAACTTTATAATCTTCGTGCAATTAATAATTTTGAAACTGATTATCAGCTTACGAAATATTTAATGAACGAACGTGGAGTTTCTGGTGTAGCACCTCGTGATATTATTAAAAATGCGAATGAACAGTTAAATAATATGGAACGTCGTATTTTTAATTTTAGTAAATATAATAGTGTTCTCGATGTTTCTGCCGGTGCATTATTGCGTTATACTTCTATGACTTTCATGTATCTCAACTATACTGCTGGTATCACTAATATTCTCAAAGGTGTTACTGATATGATAGTTGAATCTACTGCTAATAACTTTGTTGAAAGCAAAGATATTATGAAATCAGGTTTGCGTGATGTTATTAAGACTATCCCTCATTTCTTACGCGATATTAATTCGACAAGAACTGATGATATACTTGTAGCAATCATTAAAGATTTTGATGATATTTATCAAGATACTCGTGATGTAACATCTTCTGATACTGGAACTTCCTATTGGATTAAAGCTATGCGAATGGTTGATACTGTTGGCTATGCTCCTAATAACATGGGTGAGTTTATTATGCAGTTTGGTATGTTACTTGCTGCTACACAATCTCATCGAGTAGTTGGTGGTAAGATTATGGCTTTCAATGATTTTTATAATGATAATCTTGAAAAATTATTACAAGATGTTCTTACTAATGAACAATATGATAAATATCTTATTTTCAAAGAAGATTTAAATGCTGAGATAGCTCGTGAAGAAAAACGTACTTCAAAAGAGTATTTATGGAATCACGATTATGCTTCTCAATATCTTAAATCACATTATAATTTACTTTCTGATGAACAACGTAAGAAAATTGTTGATTCTCGAAAGACTGATAAAAAAGCTCAACGTGAAGCTTTTGATAAATACAATACTCTTCGTTCGGAACTTAAACTTGAAGATGGTCGTTTAAGTTTTAATCCTGAAAGTGGTCTTACAGAAGAAACTCTTTCGGAGTTCCGTGGTCGAGTTAAAGCTATTAACCAATCATTACATGGTATTTACAATCGTGTAGACAGAAATAGTTTACAAGATGCTGCTTTTGGTGATTTGTTAATGCAATTTAAGAAATGGGTTCGTCCTAACTTTGTTCGTTATTTTGGTCGTCGTTTCGGTCGTATATTTTATAATGAACAATTAGGTAGTTATGAGGTTCCTATATTTAATCCTATGTTTGATATGTTTAGAAGTGGTAGTCAAGCCTTCAAAGATAGTCTTAATGATAACAATACTGTTATCGACTATATGAAAGGTATTGGTAACTTCTTCAAAGGTGTATCAAGTTGGTTACTTAATATAGGATTCTATTATAATACTCTTCCTTTAAATGAACAGATAGCAACTATGAAATTTGCTCGTTTAATGGGTGCTTTAGCTTTCAGTGCTCTTGCTGCTATGACACTTGGTGCATTTAAGAAAGATGATGATAACGAAGATAATATTTTGTATCAGCACGCTATGTATGCTGCAACAACTTATTATCAACAAATGATTGAACCTATGCCAGTATTTGGTTGGATGGCTACAATAGAACAAACCGCAAATAGTTTGTTTGCTGGTCAGAAAACTTTACAATCTGCATATAAACTTGTTAATCTCACTATTCAAGGTATTTGGGTTGATGATGATGAATTTATTTATGACAGAGGTATTTATAAGGGACAAGATAAACGTGCCGTTGCATTACGTCAAGCTGTTCCTATTCTTCGTCAAATTAATAAGTTTAATAATCTCGGTGCTACTATGTCTTATTACAATATGTATAATCCTTTTGGTATTACATTTAGTGGTGTTAGAGAGATGATTAGTCCGAAAGACAGTGATAACTACGAGGACGAATAGTCCAATAGAGTAAACGCCGGATATTTGCCCGTGGTGGTGCTTCCCAGCCTGCTACGGGCATTATCTTTTGTCGGTGGTACATTTGTCTAACTGACAAAAAAAGACCGTCAGAACGCCTGAAAGTAGGCATTCTGACGGTCTGTCTGTATTACTTATTATGTTAGTAATATCACTATTAATAATAACAACAATTATAGTAGCAATTAAAGTTGCAACATTGATAGCTCAGCCCTTCGGGCTTCGCTGACCCGGTGGGGCAGGAGGTTGCACGCCCACTTGTCGCGTTTATTCGCCACCGTTTTCAACATCTTTCGGTTTATCAAAAAGATATTTATATGTTTCATTATTAATAACAGTAAATTCTTTATCAGTTACAGCAATAATCCAATCTCCTTTATCGAGTCGAATTATATTTTCTCTAAACATAATAAACATCCAACCATCGGAAAAATGACAATATCTACAAAAACCAACACATTCTGAGATATTAGCACCATTCCATTGGACACCTAATAATCTAACATTTTTCTTTACATTTAGTCGCTTAATCATAAACTACATTTTAAGACCATTAATAGCCCATTGAAGAACAAAACCCAGATGTCCCCAGATTTTATCTTTAATAACACCACGAGCTACACCATATCCCATATCATGGTCATAAGTTGAAGGATCTACACAAGCAGCTATACCGACAGTATCGAATCCAGTTAGAGTAGTATCGCAAACAACGGTTGTCTTTTCACCAAGACGTAAAGAATAACCTTCTTTTATGAAATTAAGTACATCACCTTCTTGAATTTTGTTAGGACTTAAAATCATATAATAAGCCTTTTCAAAAACATCTTTTGGTGAGAAAGATTTATAGTTATCAGGATAGATAACTTCATAACCTTCTTCAATAACATCATTAGGATTACGAGCACGATTTAAGTCGTAAACTATCTCATTACCATTAATCCTATAAGCTGGACGAGCTTTAATCAGTTTAACACCGATATAATAACGCTCATCTTGTAAAATATCTGATTCATTAAACATCTTATTTTGATTTATTACATTAGACCACTTTTACCAAAACCATTTTCACCACGTTCAGTTTTGCTTAGTTCATCTTTAGAAGATTTAATATCAAATACTGCACGTTTCTTTTCAATAATTACACCTTGTGCAAGTCTACTATTAGGAATAATAATATAACTAAAAGGTGTAGGATTTTGTATTATGATTCCACTGTTACCACGCCAGTCATTATCCACAGTACCAAACTTAATATCTAATAAAGTAGTACTTGAAATACCACTACGAGGTCGGATTTGCATCTCATCTTCTTCAGGTATTTCAGTATAAATATTAGTTTCAAATTTAACAGTTTTATATGGGAGAATGATATTAACTTTGTCAATATTATTTACCGCCATATATTCCAGAAGAGTTTTTCCTTCAACTGGTTGATTTACTGCATGACGAATAGATTTATGAAGCGTATTAAAATCAATAACCCATTCGAGATTAGCATAATTCCTATCATACAAAGCACTTGTCACATATTTATCGCCACCTATTACAGCAGCAACATCTCTTTGACTAAAAGCTGGAAGATTAGGATTGAATTTAGCTCGTAGGTCAAAACCGGAAGCTCCAGCACTTTTGTACTCTGGAACTTCCGTGTTATCGACATACAATCCTATAAGACTTTCTTTCATACTATCTTATTCTTCAGATTGTGGGATTTCACTTACATCTGCGGTACGAATATTATACCCTTCTTCTCCAATATATTTTGCCATTTTAAGGAGATGACGTATAGGAATTGACATCCTATCGTCACCCCCTTTCTTTCTAACACCAATAAAGCATTTGGCATTAGTCATTCTGCATTCCTCAGGTAATTGACTTGGATATTGAGCTAAAGCCCAACTTGCAAGTAAAGGAATAATTTCCCAACTACCAGAAGCACTTGGAATTTGACAATTATCAGAATCGAAGCTATTTACAGTACCATCAGAATATATAACTACTTCTGTAATCATTTAGGCACTTAAACGTTGAACTAATTTATTAAAGGCTATCTGACCGAGTTTGAAAGAATTACCCTGCGTAATAGAATCGAATTTATTGAGATTATCTTTATATTCAATTCCGTTATTAATATATGAAGTAATACCGTTATAAAGCCAAAGCATTGTACCGCGATGACTATCTTGTCCGGGGCCACGTTCAATATAATTAACCATAGCGTGTAACTGATTTTTCTTACGAGTAGAAATAACATCATTATCATAAGGAATCTTACCAATACCACCGCATTTAGCAATAAATTCTTTCTGATTAGCATCACAAATTAAATCCGTGATATAATCAATCATCACATAATCATTAATCTTAATATTCTCAGCAGCTTCAAGAATCAGCTTAGCTTGTTCAGAATATTTAAGAGTGTCACGCATCATTTGAGCACCTATTGCTAAATTAGCTTTAACATTTTTAGTATGCTTAAATCGAACCATATTCTTACAATGATTCAAAGCAGCATTTAACGTATTGTTACATACAACACGAATATCAGTGAAACAAGCCTGAATACTACCACTTCCATCATGACTTGTAGTGAAAAGGATATATTTTTCCATTTCATCTTTTGCAATCTCATAAGTAGGAAGTTTAGCAGTAACAAAGATTCGTTCACCGATACCTAAAACGCCAGCAGTCTGAATAATAACATCTTTTGGATTAATTACCATTTGACTTTTACAAACTTGATATATAAAATCCATAGCTTCTGTATTCTGAACAGGTTCATACCTACTACCAACAGTACCAAGAATTTTATAATTATCTTTACGATATGTAGCGTATACATCATCTACGCGAGCACCTTTTTCCGGAATAATGATAACATCACCATTGGACATATGACAAGCATAATGATTATCTTCTTTTACTAAATGTTTAGCTTCAGGAGGAATAAAACTTGCAAACATCGGAGCTAAAGCTACTTCATAATCCATATTAGCAATACGAATGATTTCGTCAGGAGTTTTAGCTTCTTCAACGACAGTTCCAAGACCATGCCAAGGAACATCTTTCAACGAATAGAATGAATAAGTATTTCTATTAGAATTAAATTCAATATTCGCAGCCATAATTAAATTAGTTAGTTTATATTACAATTCAATAATACGAATATGAGCAATATCTTTATGTTCAGCGCCAAGTTTGCTAAACAGAAGTTCTTTCTCATTTTCAGCATCTTTAAGATTCAAAAATGTAAGAGCTTCATTATGGTCATTAATCCACTCTCCACCATCTTTGGTTACATTTTTAAGAAAACCTTGTTTTTCACCAGCGATTACTTTTGTAATCAAATACTTTTTACTCATAGCTTAATTAATTTTAATTTGTTTAATGATAGACTACTTATATATAGCAGTTTCAGATGTAACAATTTCCATATCAATTTTATCCATAACATGAGCTATTCGTTCAGCACGAGCAATATCTTCGTCAGATTCACTGGATGCCTTAGCCCAATTATCAAGTTCCTTAATAGCTTTCTTATCAAATTTAACAGTATAAATATAATCATCACCTAATTTGTTATGAATATATTTACCTACCTCTTTTGCTAAACTAATAGGAACATCAACGGTAATACTAATAGAAGCAATCTTATCTAATTCCTCTTTATGTTTCTCAACGAAGATATTATCTTCCGGCGAAAGTGGTGCTTCTGTTATATGAAGTAATGAAGTAATAATAGGATCTAAAGCATTTTCATTAATTGAAACACTTTCTGACTCTTTTGTATAAACAGTAAAATCAGGAAATTTAAGACTATAATTACCAGATTTACCAACTTGACCAAATATATGTAAAGCATCAACAACTGAAGATTTAAGTCTACCAGCTATTTTATCAAAACTTGCATTTCTATCACGAAGTCTTTTAATTTCATCTTTATTATAAGCAATATTAGCTTTTTGAGCATCAATTATTTGTCGATAAGCACGAAGTTTATCTTCAAGTTCACTTTCAGCAATAGCTAATTCTTCTGCAATTTCTTCCGTTATCTCGCCGTCATTCTCTTCTATCTGCGAAACAAGATAATCATATTTTTGCGCAATACCAAATAAATTACTCATAAATTGTCAAAATAATTTTTGTTCAACATAACCTTTTTTAACATTATAACCTTTCTCTTTACAGATATAAGTTAATTGTTTATGAATACTATCATATCCATCAACAGTATTATCAAGATGAAAATCCCAACCAGTATAATTCTCTAAATCACACTCAGTTTTATCACCGGATGTATCATCCATTTTAGTATTACGGAGAACACGAATTGTAGTTAATTCAATTTCATTCTGACGAGCAAAATCTTTAATACAATTCAATTCAAATTGTTCTCGAATATCAGGAATAATAAAATAATTACAAGGAGTAGTTCTGATTCTATTTATAACATCATCAATAAACACTCTGTCATTATCAAATCTTAATAGTTTACCAAAATGAAGTAAACACTTACGATATGTCAGTTGTTCATTAATACCGTAACGATTAATAATATACGGAGATTTAGATAACTTAAAATAATGAGAATCTAATTGAGATACACTACAATTTGTAACAGCAGCTACAATACGTTTAAGCATTGTAGCCATAGGATATATCTCAACTTTACCAGCGAGCATACCTTCAAGATATTCAGTAACATAAGTTTTACCTGTACCTTTTCTACCACTGATTAAAATTAATTTACCAGTCATATAATCTTAATTAATTATTTCTTCTGGAAAGTTAGCAAATACATTTTGTCTACCTTCTTGACCATGTAACACTCTTAAAGCAGCTTCTTTCTTAACTGCTAAAATAATACTACGTTTGAATAACTTATTATAAATTCTAACCATTTCACGAGCAACATATGAATTACCATCTGTCATACCGTGACGATTATTAATTTCAATAAGAAGTTCTTTAAGCGTTTTCTTCTCGCTTTCGCTCCTGCTCTCGTTCATACATATACTTTTTGTTATACTCATAAATAGTATTAAATGTTTCACCAGAAACACAACCATCATAATCAGGAAGTTCCTCTTTTATAATATTATCTATAATATTTGTAATAGCAATACAAATACCAAGATTTCTTAATTGAAGAGTACTACCTTCTTCAAAGAACTTTTCTTGTTCATCTTGTGGAACATTACATTTACTAAGAGCTTTAGCAAATACTTCTTGAAATTTTAAACGAGATATATAATTATTATTAGCCATAGTAGTTTATTCAAAATAATTAATAATACGACTTGTTTCATTAGGGAATCTAACAGCAATATCTTCTGCAATCATTTTAGCAATTTCAATCATTTGAGGATGTGCAGCTTTATGATTACGAAGAGGAAGGAAACCTTTATTCTCAACAATAGTGAGTTTAGGATAAACAGTTTCAAGATGTTCACCAATCCACATATCGAGAGTACCAGATATATAAATATCTGATTTAGTAGCAGTAGGAAGAACCGAACGAGCTAATTGAGCAGGTTCACCATCATTAGTTAATTCTTGATATACAGCTTCATTACCAGCAATAACATCATAGAATTTTTCTAATGAATCTTCATTCTTAAACGGTGGTTCAATTACATTAATATTATTACCATATTTATAACCAAGTCTACCTTTAGCATAATTACACCAACGAGTACTTTCTTGCATAAAACTCATTTCACGATGACGAACTGCTTCATGAGTAACACCTCTGTCGGTTGTAATTTTATAAGTAACATTATAAATCTCCGGCGCACGTTCACGTATTTCAGCATCAGAAGCAATTCGAAGACTTGCATCAATACCATATTCAAGTTTAGCAGTAATATCTTTATCATCAAACAGTAAATGAGAAAACTCCTTACTCAAAAGAAGCATATTATAAAACAAATCATTAACTTCGCTTGGATGATAAATATCATTATAAATAGCTTTCATTTTACGACTATTGCTCATAATATCAAGAAATACCCGATATGAAAAACTAATATAATTACCAAGATAAGACCAACGAATATAAGGACTTAATTTAACAAATTCTCGAACAATACGATTCGGAATTGAAGTAACATTAAAATAAACATATTCATGTTCAAATATAGCAGTATGACCATCAATAAGTCTATTTCTACAAAAAGTTTCAGCTGAATCAGGTTTGATACTATCTTCTTGTTTAGTACAAACTTTACCAATTAATTCAATCTTTTTAAGACCAGAATAATCACAAAATTCGATTGCAGGTTCTACAACATTCATAGCTTTAATTGTATTAGTTTAGACGCGACAAGTGGGCGTGCAACCTCCTCTCCCACCGGGGAGCGGAGCCGCTGGGCGAAGCCCAGCAGGCGGAGCCACACAAGTTACACCTCCTGTCGCTTCTCGAATTGCGACAATAATTGTTTACGAGTTACTTTATATTCTTCAAGACTAATTCCTATTCTATTACAGATAGTTATAACATCCATAATAGTAACACACTGACCACCCCACATAGCATTCCATAAATCGTTAGCTTGAACTTCCCAAATATAATATCCACCAAATTGAATTTTATAATTGTAACAAGTTTTACGATTTAATTGAATATTATTTTGTACACAAGCAGCAAAGAAATGAGCAAAATCAGTGAAATCTTTTAATTTAATAACTGCATCATTCCATAGTCTAACAACTCCATTAGTTGATTCATAACGCATTACGGCATAAGTACCATACTGTCGCCATTGATAAGGAATACTACTAATTTTATAATCTCTAAATTCTTGAATTAGAACTTCAAGTTCCTCTCGATATTTCTTAGCTTTTTCTTCTTCAATAGCTTTTTGATTATCAAGATATTCATTGAATTTAATTTTAATAATAGATTTAAGTTCTTTGCGAGTAGTTCTATTATTCCAAAATTTCTTAAATTCAGTATAATTTCTACAATAAGGTAATATAACTTTTTTAGCACGAATAGTTTGCCAATAAAGAATTTTACCACTAATAATAAGATTTTCTTTAGGACTTAAAGTAATACAAATATTATCTTTAAGATTAATTGTTGTATCAAATGTATTATATAATTTTTTATAACCTTTATATTCTACATAAGTATTATATAAAGTATAAGCTTTATCAATAATTTTATTAACATCAATATTATATTCTTTACCAATAATCAAAATATCTTTTAATGCAGAACGCCAACCTTTACGAGCATTATTATAATGTATTTGATTATATTTAACATTAGCAAATCTTTGATTGGTAATATCTTGTTTAAGAATGTGTCTTGTAACATTAAGATTTTGATTTACACCATACCAAAGAGCCGAAAGAATAGAATGAATATCATTATATATAATATTAGTATTTTCCCTACAAATATTATAAATATCTACATTAATTTTATTTCGAATCTTTTGATTTTTAAGTTTAACAAGTGGTCTATAAAGATAGTCTTCAATATTGTTTAATCTTATAACAAACGGTACGAATTTATTACAAACACCAATTTGTTTACCTCTACAATAAAGAATACCATCTTTTAATTCATAACCGTATTTACCATTAGCAACGGTATGTTTTGTATGAATACTTATATCATCTATTCTTTTATAGAATAAATCAAGTATTTCAGTAATAGTTCCAACAGTTTTCATCACTTTTCATAATCTCTAATTCCAACAACGTTTGCATGGAAAGGTAAACCATTTTTAGTTCTTTCATAGAACTTAACAGTTACAGACTTTCCGATAGGTGGATTATTAAGAATATCTAATCGTTCATTAACAGTACCAGTTAAAGTACAACTAAATACTAAATCATTAATATCGTTCTTGAGAATTAATCTAACATTAAATCCCACTTTATCATCAGGATTTCCAGTGTGTTCAACACCAATACATTCAAATTCAGCATCGTCGAACTTTTTGAGTTTCATCATTGTAGCAGGACGAGAACCAAATTTATATTCAGTATGCAAATCTCTAATTATGGCTCCTTCAAAGCCACAATCAATGCATCTTTGCATATAAGCTAACGCTTGATTATCATCATAAATAGTATCACTATTAAGAATAATAAGATTAAATTTATCCCACATACTATGACCTTCGGGAGTTAAATTTTCCCAAATTCTACCAGCCATTACATTATGAGATACACTACTTTTCTTACTACGATATTTTTCCCAAACACTAAACCTTAATTTATCACGGTCTTTGTTAGTTAGATCGGGAATACTTAAATCAAAATTAACAAATTGAAGTTTCTCATGAAGAGGATTTCGAGGGTTACGAGCAGCTCCACCAATACTTGTTACCTTTTCACCACGAATATAAATCTCTCCATCAAATACCATGCTAACATATTCAGGAAAACTATTATAAAAATCATTAAATAGTTGCTCAATATGCCAAATGTGATAAGTAAGACCTTCTTTAGTTTTAATTACAGTATGATAATGTTTATCATCACGAACAAAACCTTCAAGACTGAATAAATCAGTAGGTGTAAATTCTTCAAGCATAACAACTGCTCGAACACCATTGATTTTAGGTTGAGCAATACAAGGATATTCGAACTTACCAATAGCAAACTTTTGTGCTTTCATAGGTTTAACACAATTATTTGCATCAGTGTTATATTTAGGTAATCTCTTATCTATTTCTGCAAATAAATCATCTGCATTAGTAAGATAATCCAAAGGACTAATACCTAAATCAGAAAGACTTTTATAACCTTGTTTCTTATGTCTTTCATAAACACTATTAAGTTCAAATTCAGCTTGTTCTCTATCAGTTTTCTTACTCTTAGCTTTAATTACAGGAGAATAAGATGATGTTTCAGCACCATTTACTTTACCATAATAGTAAGCTAATCGCAGAGATATTGTACCGTCAGAATTAGTAACTTTTTCAACTCGACCCCACCAACGAACTAAACCGCCAGTTAAATCTCGTTTATATAAAACTTCATTAGGAATCATATCTTATTTTTTAACTTTTTCTTCAACAACAATAGCATATTGCGGTTCTCCAATATGAATCATAAGACAATTCCAACTTTCAAGAGGAGTCTTATGTTCAGTCATATCTGTAAGATTAAGTGGCTTAGCACAAAAACATTTATACGACCTTTCAATTTTATTATTAAGAGGATTTTTAATAGTTTTAGGATGTGGGAGAATACGCGAAAGAATAGGATTGATAGCTTCTAATGTTTCTTTATCATTAGCGCTAATATAAGTATCACCATCAAGAATGATTTGTGTATGTTTGAAACCATATTTATCCACAAATCGATTGATACTTGATTGGTCAGATAAACGAGAAAAATCATTCATTAATCTCGTATAAGTTTCTTCATCCATAGGACAAAGATAAATCTTATTACCATTATCAAGAGTATTGATAAGATAGTTTTTGATTTTAATCTCCATAATAAATCTTTTTTAGAACATTATCAAAATGTTGGAATACTTTACGATAACCATAATCTTTAACCATATCAGATGGGTCTTTAGATTTATAATTATTCGTAAAATAAATTGGAATAGTATTATATCTACCTTGTAGTAGATGAGCTGCATTAATTCCAGCAGCATCAGTATCGAAAATAGTAAATAACTTTCCGCTTAAAGAGTACGACACCAATAACTTGTAGATGTCAGTAGGTAATACGATAGTTTCAGAAGCAGCAGGTATAAATAAAATATCATTAATACCTTTCTCATCACAAATCTGTTCAAAAAGTATTTTATCTTTATAACCTTTTATAAGAGCAATATAATTCGTTGGTTTAAGTTGATGTAAACATTCAATAGGACAACGATTATTAGTAATAAACTTAGTTTGACTTTTAAGTCTTTTTGGAAAATAAAGTTTATACTTGTTTGGATTAACATTATAAACGTAACAAGGGTCAGTACCACTATAACGATAAGGCGTCTGCCATTCATTAAGTCTATATCTATCAACAATAAATACTTTTGTATTTAGATTACTTTTCTTAATACCATATTGTTCCCAATAAATATAATCTAACTTATTTGGTTTACGAACATCAAAAGTAATTTCAAGATTTTGATTCTTAATATGTTCTTGTTCAGTTCGATTAAATTCAATATTAGTAATAATCTTATCAGAACAACGAAGAATTATGTCATTACATATATACACAAACCCTTCACTTGTTTTACAATTCTTATTAATAATATAACCTACAACTTCAAATATATCACCTCTAAATCTACCATCACCAAAATCTCTGCATATTAGTTTATCACCATAATATTTAAAAGATAATGAAGGATGTTTATCATTTCTTAAAGGATTTCGTATTCTATCATTAGGACTACTAATGTTAAATCGGATTACATCTTCGGGAATACCAAAATATTTACTAAATATTGTAACTTGGTCAAGTGTATTAAGTATGAAATCTCTCATGTAATCAGTAGTATAACTTGTGCGGCTCGGCCTGCGGCCTCGCTACCCGGTGGGGGAGTGGGTTGGACGCCCACTCGTGACGTATTACCGACAAGTATAATTTTAGCATTACCCAAAAAAGAAGGAGATAATAGAGTTTTACCTCCATTACCTCCTTTACAAGTTCCTGTTTTAGTAATATGATAAATACTACTTCGAGTATCTATCAAGAATGTTCTGAATATCCGACGAAACAACAGTGGCACCGAGAGCGGGAGCAGGAGCACCTGCGGCAGCTTCACGATTCTTCGGAGTATCATCCTTTGCAAGATGAATTGTTTCACCAGCTTCAAATTCAATCGACGGACTTTGACCGGGAATAACACGTTCAACAAATCCACGATTAACAAACGAAGGAAAAGCTAAGAACTTATGCGTGTTATAATCTGCAACAAGTTTCATAAACAGTTTCACATTCTTATAAATAGGATTTTTCTCATCATCACCAACGAGGAGATGTTTGAAATATTCAAAGAAAGCAAGATACTGTTCACAACGAACCTTTGCAGGAGCAGCATAATCGAGTCCCGGACACTTACCAGCATTAACTGGATAACCTTTAAGACCCTTAAACTGATTTGCGATATGACGAAGCTGTCCATATACCTGCTGAATAATGTTAATAACAGTCTTTTCTTCAACAGGCTCACCTTTCTTATTAAGAGTAGTAACCGGTTTAGCAGTAAATGTATAATAACGGTCTTTCGGATTTGCGTCAGTTTTACACTGCTTAAATTCGATAACAAGTACGGGGAATTTACAACCAGCATATTCCCATGTACTTTCGACACCTTTATCATCCAGCAAAGGTACTTCACGAATATCAATACGAACATCGTTAATAATACCCATACAAAGATTACCAAGTTCAGGGTCGGGCTTAAAAGCTAATCTCCGTTCAACAACCTCTTCTTCAAACATTAATGTTGTCGAACTAACTTTCGATTTACTTGTGTCTGCCATAATAATAATTAAAGTACTTTAAGTTATTAGACTAAAAAGAGGAGCTACTTATTCAATAACTCCTCTTTTTATAATGATAGCAAATGATAGATTTGTTAAATACTTTTAGGTATTAACAATTACAACTCGTCTTCCGGCTCGGCAGAAGCTACGGTTTCCTCTTCCTGCTTCTCGTCCTCCAGCGTTACCTCTTTCGGGTCTACAAGCACATAGACTTTCTCATAGATAGTATCACCAACCTCAACAGGAATAAACTCACCATTCTCGTCCTTAACTTCCTCAACACCATACTCAACTCGCTTGGTAGCAAGAACAGCAGTACACATCTTACCGTCACGGCCTTTCTGAGTTTCAACCTCTTCCATAAGACCCTTATCAGCAAGAACACGCTCACCTACGGGAGCAGCATCCTTATCCTGCATAAGCATCTGCGACCAAACACCAGCGTAATTAAACGACTGAGGACGACCAGTACCTTTCGTGTTACCAGCACTTGCAAGTTTGCAACCCTCGCTACCTGCCGAAAGAGCAATAAAGAAACGCTCATTAATCGAATCAGCATTAGGCATAGCAAACATAACAACACGGTCGCCATGACCACAACCAATAAGTGCAGAAGCCGAAGCATTCATCGTAAACTTATTCATACCACGAGCAGTAGTAATTGCCGGACGAATATCATTCGACGACTTCGTACCACGGTTTACAGCAGTCAGACCAGCAAGTTTAGCAGCAGAAAAAACAGACTTTTTCATAATTGTAATTTGTTTTAATTTATGAATATTTTATGAATGATAGATTAATGATAGATTTGCATTACTTTATTCTGTAACAGGAACTTCTTCAAATTCAGTATCTTCAGCTTGACGATTTGCAATAGATACAGCTTGATGTAATTCACTATCAACGTAAATTCCATTTAACTTATCACTTGCAATAATTCTACCACCAAGCATGATAGACATTTTAATAAGATGAGTTTCCGGATGGGCATTCCAATTAGCTTTACCTTTACTTTCAGTACCATCAGATTTAGTACCAACGTATAAACCTGCATCAATAGCTTGTTGTAAAGTATAAGGTATTGCAATACTCTCATCACCACGAGTAAGTTCTACAAGAGCTCGACGAGTAGCATACCTAATAATTGGAATCTTACCTTCTTGTACTTGTTTATCAATATAATCAGCAGTATGACCATCATTAATTACAACAAAATCATCTTTTGTTTCTTTGTTATAATCAACAAGTTCATTTGCGAGTTCCTTTTTACAATATCTATATATATAAAAAGGTTTAGTTCCATCTTCAAGAATCTTACGTTTAATACCGGCATCCGTAAGGACTTTATTAACAACATGAATACCAGTATATACTATCTCAGCTTGAGAAGTACTAAAAACGTAAATGTTTTGCATAGCAGCCATAGGATTAAGTCCCATAGACCGCCCACGTTCAACTTTGATTGCTGCTTCCCTATCAAGTGTCTTACCAAATGTAACACTTACCATAGGAGTAAAACCGAGTTCATTACCTAACAGCAAACATGTAACAATCGCACTCTTATTAACTACAAGTTCACTCGTTCCATCTTCTTTCTGAACTTGCTCCTTAAATCCTTTATTAAAAACAGGACTTTGAGCAATCCAATCTGCTAATGCTTCAGCTTGTTCAAATGAATTAATTTGATTAACAGCTAAAGCAACACTTCCATTTTTACTTCTTGTATTAACAAGAGCACCACTCACATCTTCATCAGTCTTTTCGACTGGCTTCATTTGTGGTTTATCCATACGCAAATATAGTAATTATAATTGTACCACCAAAGAAAATAGCAAGAAATTAACCGAAAATTTCACTAATATCATTAACCCATATCGGAACATTCTCGGAATCTTGCTGACGCTGGATTAACTTCTGTTTGTCCCTTGACCTAACATCTTTATCACCAATTTTGAAATCATCAATGTAAAGATTAATAATAACACAATTCTTATTAGGGTTCATATAATTATAAGTCTTACCTCGTGCGACACGTTGCCCATGAGTATTAGAATTACAACTACCACCAGTCGTTATAACTTGTTCGATATTTTCTATCGTTAAACCCTCATTAAGACTTTGTGCAGTAAATAAATATTTATAAGTACCATTCTTAATCCCTTCAATAGCTAACTTTTTAAGAGATGTTTTACCTAATCGTTTAGGTTCACCATTCTTATAAGTATATGGAACACCAGTTTCAGGATTAATTACATATCTACTTTCAATAGCACTATGAAAAGGAATACCATCTTTACTGAAATAATCAGCTAAATCAGTAACCATAGCTATTGATTCATTAAAACATATAGTAGGAACGCTATTAGTTTTAAGAATTTCAATAACAGCATTGATTTTAGGTCTGTTATGAATTAAAATATCATTACGCTGTCTAACAAAGTCCTTAAACTTTTTAGCACGTTCGTAAATATTATCGGGATTCCAAAGATTATTAATTCGTTTATTATAATCATTATCGAGTGGCATATCACGAGTCCAACCCATTAATGAAGCTAACATATTACGAATAATAGTAGGTTTAATAAAAGTACTACTACCATTTCTATCTTTATAATTATAACCAGTAAAAGATGCAAGAACTAATGCAAAATCACTGTCAAAAACTTTATTACGAAACTCTTGATTAATCACTTTATGTAATCCACCAAATGTTTCAAGAGTTTCAGAAATCATATCAGAATATTTAGCATATCTAATTTTGTCATGTTCATCAAGTTCAATAGCTAAATTATATTCTGTACTATTTGAAATCCAACCTTGCGATACAGCTTCAATCTCAGTAATCTTATCAATTACCGGAGCACCTAATTCATTAAGAATAGATAATTGATTTTTATTTAATGTAGAACCAGTAAGACATAGAATAAATTTATACTCTATATTCTTAATAGCTATGAGAGTTTCACCTTGTAATAACTTATGAACTTCATCAAGAATAAGTAAATCAACTTTAATAGGAAGCTTTCGTTCTATTTTAAGTTTATTTACATGATTAATAAGAGTATTACTACTCATTATATCAATCCATTGTTCTTTCGGACAAAATTCAGTAAGATTATCAGCAAGATTTTTAGTAGTTACAGCATTTGGAGCGATAGCCATAATTGTTCGATTAGGATTAGCTTTAACCAGCTTACCAACAATCATAGCTGCTACTCGTGTTTTTCCAAATCTCATTATAAGATTTAGAGTACCTCGACCTTTGGCATCACGCCATTTATTACAAGATATTTCTTGTCTTGCGGACTTATCCATACTCTAATATCTCCAATAAACAGTAGGAACATTTTCACGTTTAAGTCTTTCAATACAATCCATAATATATTGTGTTAGCATTTCACAATTACCAAAGTGCATTTGAAAGACCATTTCCTTTTGTAATTCCTCTACTGTTTTACCATAACAAATTTCATCAAATTCGTGCATAACATATCAATCACAATCACGCTTTACAATACCACCATCGTGATTAATATATCTCCATTGATAACCATAAGCAGTTTTAGAATTACCTTTAGGAGTACAAGCCTTAACAATAGCGTAATAAGCATGTTTAGGATTTGTTTTTTTTAACTCAATAGTTAGAGCATTAGCAGCATCTTTAGTAGAAGCATAAGTAGTTATATACTTTCCCTCTCTTGTAAACTTAGCTACACGCAAACCAATTCTATGATTTTTAACATTGACTGGTTTAATATCAGCTATTACAAGATTATCAACTTCATGATATACAAGGTCACCATTCATATTAGTATTTTATTAAAAAGGTAAATCATCTCCATTTTCTATTGCACGTTTATATTCCTCTTCACTTGAAAAACCATACATACCCCAGATAGTATTGTTAATAGGAATGTCATTAGCAGGATTAATAAACGATACATTGTCATCTTCAAAATCAACTTCAAACAAACCATCTTCTTCAGGACTTTCAATAGGCTCTAAATGTTTATTATTAGACATAGCACCAAATAAATCACCTTGAACCGCAACCATACCAGCAGTTTTCTTATTTTTACCATATAGAATCTTAGCACATTCTTTTTTATAATAACTAAAATCTATATGATAATCATCTTCCTCAACATAATCATTAAAAGGACGAACACTACATTTAGCTACAATTCGATTAATTTTACTTGGTTTATTTTTATCAATTTTTATAATAGTTCCACTACAATAAGATACATCAGCAATATAGAAACGATTAGATTTTTGAAGTTCTTCATCGTGAAGTTCACCGTTTACGATACTACGATATATAATATTGAATTTAGCATCAGTCTTTTGACTAATACAATAATCATAAATAGCTTCTTTGCTACTATGAATATGATTTTCTATAGTATCAGCATAAGGAACATTATATAAAAGAAATAGGTTAAGAGCTTTTGGAACAACTGGATAAGCATAACCTTTATTAAAAGCAATAGTTTCAATAAAAAGACCTTTACGTTTAATATAAATATCTTCAAGTTCAGCTATCGCTTCTGGCGTTTTATCAATCAATTTATCATAAGCATCTTGAAAACCTTCTTTAACAGCAATATAATTATTTACATCATTACGAAGATATTTTTCATAATTAGTAAATTCAAGTTCAAAATTGTTATATTCTTGCCACCAATCACAACAAGCTTTATAATCAGCTTCTTGCTCAGGTTTAATGATACAAACAATACCATCAGTATTAGCAGATATAACTTTAATACCTTTGAGTTCCAGTGCTTCAATAAGCATCAAAAGACAAAGTTGCAGATTTATAGTAACTTTATAAGTACATTTAGGGTCATAAAGATAATCATTTATATCTCTAAATGCGCCATACATTCTATTGATAGCAATTTTAAGACCTTCAGCTTTAATCTTATGACGTTTACTTGATTTCATAAGAGCATCAGCTTTTGCCTGTAAATCATCTATAATAGATTGATTAACATGATTATTCTTAAAAGTATTTATTTCATTAAGTAACTTTTTATATTCTTTTAGTTCTTTACTTGCTGCATGTTTTGCTTCAACACGAGTGTCTTTTGTATATCCAACAGTTGCTCTAAAAGGATTTCTTTCAAGATGTTCAGGATAAACATCATAAGAAAGAATACCATTTGGGTAAAATGAAGCAACATCAGCATCTCGAATACAAGCACCAATTTCAGAAGCAATTAGTAATCCCGGTTTATCTTGACTATGTAAACCACCCAAAGCCATAGTATATACCGCATCACCAAATTGAAATTCATGCTTAAATTTATCTTCATCTTTTGTACTACCTACAACAATAGTAGATTGTGCAACAGTACGAAGTAAATCATTGAGAATTTTAGTTTGAAATTTAAGTTTAGGACTTAATATACTGGAAACTTTAATCTTCCATCTATCAGTCTTAGTATCCATAAAATCTTTTCTATCAATACCGCTAAATTTCTCATATAGAGATGTAGTAATAGCTTTACCAATAGAACTTCTTGACATATTACGGACATCAATTCCAAACTCTTCAGATATATCTTCTCGTAGTTCAATTTCAGCCTTTTGACTACGTTCCAGTTCTAATGTAATAAGAACATCATTTACATTATAATCACAAATATCATAAATATCCTCTTCTCTAATTCTACAATTATAAGCAATCGGTAGATTCTGAATACGATACCATTTTAAGCAAATAGCAACTTGTTTAAGACTGGTATAAGTCTTATCAAGATAAAGAATCTTTTGAATATCATAATCAGTAAAAGGACGTTTGTAATATTTCTTGAAATTAAGTAAACGACTATATCCTTTACCAAAATCTACACAAGCGCAACTATGGTCATATAGAATTTGTGTAATATGTTTACTTTCTTTCTTATTAAAACCTTTTACATCAAGATATTTATAATTATTAATAAAAATATCCAACATAATTTTATCATAATTATTACTGTTATAACCAGTAAGAATTTTATGTTGAATAAAGAAATCCATAATAAGTGGCCCATCATTTCTCCACTTACCAGTAGTATAATCAATCCAAATAACAAATTGTTTAGCACCCATTGCTAATAACAATTTTGCCTTTGCTTCTTTCAGTTCTTCAAGATTACCTTCTTTACCATTTTTAATAGCAAGACATCTTATATCGACAGCTTTATAAACGTCAATAAGTTTTTGGTCTGCTGTCTTAGGTATAAAGGTAACTTCAAATAGATTAGGATATATCTCTACATCATATTCATAAGCATTATTCATAATAACACTACTTTATCTGTAATAACGATATTCTTTACATAATTCAGCAAATATGTCACTAATTAAATTAAAAGATTTAACATATTCTGAATAACATTTGTTACGCATAATATAGGCTGGTGAATATATAGGAATTAATATAGCATCATTAAACCTAACTGGTTTATTAACAACTGATGCCATACTTTTATATTTTTCTTCTTTAAGGAACTGATAAACAAATTGTCCAACAGCAACAATAATAGTAGGTTTATATTTCCTAATAGTTGCTATAAAATTTGGATAACAAGTTTCAGCATAATGTTCAGTTGGTTCAGCACAAACACACTGAATAAGAGTTGATTTAATAGTCCAAGCAGTTAGTTTATAATCATTAATAAATTGACTAACTATTTTAGTTGAACGACCATTAAATATAGTTTGAGTTTTATAATCTGTAATAGTTGGTGTATCACCAACAAACATAACAGTACGCCTCAAAGTGGGCGTGCAACCTGCTCCCCCACCGGGTATCCGTCGATTAGCAATAGATAAATAACATCTTTCACAAGCATTACACATAATATTAATACTATTAAAAATATCAGATGAAACAGTCTGATTAATAAGATTATGTTTAATACTTCATAATAACACTTTTGCGAGCACGAGATAGAGCTACATACATAAGTTTATTACGAATATCAATATCATTTTCTCTACGACCAAATCTCGTATTTTGGAAAACAATATCTGTCAAATCTATTGCTACATTATCGAAAGTAGAACCTTGTGTTTTATGAACAGTCATAGAATAACCATAATCTATGTCTTTATTAATCCACTTGGTTCCTTGAATAGTTTCAATACTGAATTTAAGATTTGTTAAAAAACGATTCTTGAATTTATAATAAACATACCAACCATGTTGAACACGATTAACAGCTCTATTATAAAGATGTGTTAGAATTTCCTTATATTTAAGAAACGAAGCATCTTTTGTATCTACGATAAGAAACGGTTGAGTTATATGACCATCATACATAGATTTAAGATTAACAGCAAATGTTTTAATACCTTCATCACTAATATAAGGTCTAATATCTTCAAGAATATAGTCTTCACTATTTAGAATGATTGGTTCTTTAAATTCATCAACAATAGTATTATAAGATAACACCAAATCGTTAATATGAATTATATCAGCATCTTTACCAACTATACTATTACGAACAATACTATTCCAATCAGAAACAGCTTTATTCGTATAAGCAGTAATTCTAAAATGGTCTATATTCTTATGAAATGTATCTGAATTAAATTCATCAATAAGTCTTTGATTAAACATAGCTCGTGGAATAATTTCATAACCAATTCCATCTTGTATGTTAGACCTATTTCGAACTATATAATTCAAAAAAGTATTTGTTTGATTTTTAATATCATCTCTTAAAAGACTAAACAATTCAAGAAGAGGATTACCTTCTTCTTGTCGTACAATATCAGTAAGAACAACTTTATTCTTAACAGTAGCAAATGTTAAAGATATTTCTTCATTTACAGGTGGTAACTGAAGAGAATCACCAACATAAAGAATTTTAACATTATAAGTAGTAGCACGATTTCGATTAAGTTGGAATAAATCCTTATTAATCATAGAACATTCATCAATCACAACAAGATTATAATTTTGTATCTTGCTTGGATTAAGAGGGTCAAATTGAGGATTCTCAATATCAAAATTCTGTAAATCAATATTAGGTTTAAGACCATGCAAACTATGCAAAGTCATACCTTTTCTACCTACTTGAGATTCAAGAACTCGAAGAGCTTTATGTGTAGGAGCTGTAACAGTATAAGACTTATTAACAATATTATCGAGAAAATATCTCAATATATAAGTTTTACCAGTACCAGCATAACCTTCAAGTGTACATTCAAGTTCATTACTAAAATACCAATCAGACAGCTTGTCGATAGCCTGCTGTTGCCCCGGATATAGTTGCGAATAATCGCCCGTGGCGGCCTGTTTTGGCCTCGCTGACGGCTTATTTTTGTTCACCTTAACACTTGTAAGGTCTTTCAATTTATCTGCGTCCATATCGGCTAAAATGCAGTGTTTTGGATATACTCAAATGCCTTACTAATAAGGATTTCATAATGATTATTACTTATTTTATAAGTTTCAGGAGTAGGACAAACAAATATTACATCTTGTTTGTCAGTAGTTCGATTAACATAAGCTCTAACACCTATAACATTAGGAGTTGTAATCATAACAATATCATAGTTCTGTAACAAAAACTCGAATATTATTATGAATTGTAGCGATAGGTCTAACTTTGTAAAAAAGTATCCGGGGTCATACCCTCGTTTCTTCAAATATTGAAGTAATTCCGGCATGACCACCGAATACTCTTTAATTGCGTCGAGAAGCATAATATTTTGGACTTAATCTTTTGAAAACTTTTTCGTTTCGATTATTAATACGTTCCATATCAAGTTTCCCTACTCCATTTTCAAGAGTAATCCAAATCTTCATTTTAGGAACAATAAGTTGCCAATACTTTTTCAAGTTTTCAATATCAGCTTCAGCAGCACTAAAAGGACGAATCGTAAACCAATCCCAATGTTCATTATCAGGTGTGCTAAATGCAAATGTAGCTTTCTGATAATCCTCATTTGTTATATCAATAGGGTAACGTTCATTATCAACAATTCCATAAAACTTATTATCATAAAAAAACACCTCACACTTTATAGCATGAGGTGTCATATTTGAAGTTTTACTTCTTGTTCGATTAGTTGAATCTCTATTGATATTAGCTTTCTTTACAGGAACAAGTCCTTTAAGTTTACTAAAATCCATTTACCGACCACAACGAGAACATAAAGTATGAAGCATCTGTATAGTATTGTCATTATGAAGTTTTGTAAAATCTTCACGTTTACACTTAACAACAGTACCACTGGTATTAAGTTTAATTTGGAACCAATGAGAATCTTTGTCAAACTTCGTAACAACACCAACCCTATCATCACGAGAATAAAGTTGATATCTATCTACAACAGAAAGACTTGAAATCTCAACAACTTCATCGACAACAGTACGAGTAAGAATAGTTTCAAATGCACCTTCATATCTGACTTTTACACCAGCGAACAGTGCATCACGAAGCGTTTTATATTTTCTATCCTCTTCGGGAACATCATCTCCATAAGGAATCGTATCATACAAACCGCGAATGATTCCACTGAAATCACTATGAATAATCGAATAAGTTTTTGTAATAACTTTATCCTCTTGTTCAGTAGTAACTTCACCGATAAGTTTTGCAACTTTCTTAGAAGCATCAGCAATAGATAATATTTTACCATTATCAAGATAGACTTCGCTACGTTGAGGTACAACCTTTTTAACAGTAGAAAATTCACCTTCGTCAAGAATAAAATATCCAGCACGAGGTTTAGTTTCAATAGTAATAACTTTTAAGTCAAATGTCATAGCACTTATGAAATTTTAATTTGTTTAACTTTTACTTCCATTTCTAATTGTCTTTCTACTTTATCTTTACAAAGTTGAGCTAAATAATTAACATTATCATTGTAAAGAACAGTATCACGTTTTAGGGCTACTTCAAGACTATCAGTAATAGATTTACCACAATAATCTATTTCGTATTCAACTTTAACCCTAACTATATGTGTAGCAGGAGTTAATTGACTTTCTAATATCCAATAATTCTTAGTACCAATCTTAACTAATACTTTAAGTTCACTGGATGAATTATCAACATCAATAACACGACCATATCTACCTTTACTGGTTACGACTTGTTGGCCTACGTTTATCATTCTTCTTACTATAATTTTGATTGTTATCTTCTCGAAGATTTCTATTAGGTTTAGACCTTCTCTTATCTCCGTTATCTTTCGGATTAAGATATTTGTCTATCTGATTAGCATTGAGTTTAGGCATAAACTATTTACGACTAATAAAAGTTAAACAATCATTTGTTTGATATACACTTTCTGTAATCATAGTTTTAGTCTTATCACATTCATAATAAGTCTTTCGTTCAGTTCGTGACTTATACGAAGTTTTACTTTTACAATATTTACAAGCTCTACAACTATGAACTTGTATAATAGGTTGCTTACTCATACCATAATGTTAGATAGTTTTAATTTGTATTTAATTAAGAGTTAATTTAGTAGCAATTTAAGTCGGCTTCGCTGCTGGGCTTCGCCCAGCGCTCCGCTCCCCGGTGGGAGAGGAGGTTGCACGCCCACTTGTCGCGCGGGTTTCGTCATCATTAAAAAGACAAGAACGAGGAGTACTCTCGTTTCTTGTTCGTTGCTCGTCAGCATTAACAACATCATTACTAAATGAACGTGTTGAAACTCACATAATATTATTCCGCTTGGCGCCAGCGTTAGTCTTATGAGTATCCATAAGTACTGTCACATTTTTAACTCGCATATTTTTGACAGCTTTGTATGCAAGATTGTGTACTCGTTTTGGTACACTCGCGTCCATCATTTGGACACTTGTAGCGAAAGCGGGAGTTGAACCCGCACGACCATTACTGGTCACAGGATTTTAAGTCCGGCGTGTCTACCATTTCCACCATTTCGCCTTAAACCACCACGATTAATAGTTCGTGGCCAACTATATTAGAGGAGAGTTACAGAATGAATCTCAACATCAACAATATTACTGCCGGATGTTTTGATAAGTTCTTTAACTTTGTCCATAGCTATCTGTTCAATCAGATTATGTTTTTCACCATTCTCTGACATATGAAATAAAATAGTAGGCTTTATTTCAGTTACGATTTTAAGTGTGCCCCAATTGGAATAATTATTTCCAGCACAAGAACCAACTGTAAATCTAAACTTAATTGCTACTTTGCAAGTGTTTTGTGTCTGTTCCATAGTTTTGCTTTCTGTTTGATTAGTTATTTTAGTCTTTCGATGAATTTTAGTTTGGCTTTTAATCTCAACAGATATTTAATTCACATTTGAATCTTTTATAGGAGTAATAGCTTTAACAACTATTTGTCTATCAAATTCAGCTTCTGCTAATGTTTTAGCTATAATAGGAATTGAAACTCCATTAGCATACATAATTGTAAAATAATATGGATACAATTTAGCATGAGGATTAGTGTCATTAGCCATAAGAACTTTACTAACAACAATAATCGGAAGAGTGTAATCATTAGCTAAAACAGTTCCGGAAGGTAGAGTGATTAAAGTCATAATATTATATATTAGATTAGAATTTACATGAAAAAGAGTACTACTATTATCACAACAGAAGTACTCCGAGATGTCCATTTCAAAACATCAACATTTGGAACACAACAATCCCAATGTGAGCCGTGTGTAGGATTCGAACCTACAACCTGCTGATTACAAGTCAGCTGCTCTACCATTAAAGCTAACACGGCGTAATTATAGATAACCAGCTGGACTTGCACCAGCCTAAAATACAGTTAAGCCTCGACTTACTGCATCACCAACCAATCCATTGGGTGCATTTATATCTCTGCCATGATTATCTATAATAGTTGAACTATCAGGATTCGAACCTGAAATCTAAGAATCAAAATCTTATGTGTTACCATTACACCATAGTTCAAGAAAACAAGTTGTAAAAATAGTAGTTTAATACTGGATTGCCTATCGAGGATTTCTACTCATTACATATTTTATTATGATAATGTATTTACAACTTGTTGTATTAATTTGTTACTTATTATTTTTGTGAATAAGCGTTACACGATATACAGGACGACACTTATTACGTTCATCACCATCGACTACGATAGTTTGAACATGACTGATTTTGCGACCTTTTCCCATTTTACCAACTTTATTATTTTCGTTAGCACGAGTGATAATGTAAGGCATAGTTCTTGTATTTATTTGTTTATTATTTATGATTCAAATATAATAATTATATATGGTATGACCAAACAAATCTTAAAATTTATTTTGCATCATCATATATAATAGTGAGTGAACCATTAGATTCCTCACGAGCTTTAATTTTATTAATAACTTGATTAATGACAATAGTTGCAATAGCCATTTTGTCTTTATCCAATGTTACAGGACAATAATCAATTAGTTTACGATAAATGTATTCAATTTGTTTCTTAAATATACTTGTAACTTCAGGTTCAAACCTATGAATATTATTGTAAGCCTTTTGATTAATAACAAATAGGGTATATAACTGTTTATCATCAAAAACAAGTCTATCTTCGATTTCTTTAACAACATCCAAAACCATTTGACCAGCATCTTGCTGACTTGTTTTGAAACAATTAATATTATCACAATTAATTCTATCGAGAACTTCTCGAACGATATTATAATAATATTTGGTTGAATGTCGATAATGTTTATCAAAGATATTAACAACTTCTTCAAGAGCAAAGAACATAATATAACAATATATCATCGTCAGATTTGTCATCAGAATAATATCATTATATATGCCTCTTTTCTTAAAATCTTTTTCTTGTTCAGTAGTCATACTTGGCTAATCTGATTTTTTCGCAGCTCTAATTACTTTAATTAAGCAAATTGTTGCAACAATCATAATAAGAATGATACTTCCAGTATTTCTTTCAGTTTTATAATCATTTGCGTAGATATTATTATATTCTGCAACAGTCATAGGTCTTACAGCAGATAATGCTCTACCTCGTGCTTGTTCAGGTTCCATACTTGGAAATACTATATCAGCACCAACACCCGCAGGAGCATTTTCGACACGAGTCATTGTTGGATTAGGGTCTTCGAACTGAATAACACAATCTTCTAAATTTGGCATAATTTACATGACATAAATAACAATTCAAGTAATATAAACTTGTCTTCCAGTAGGTTCAGTTTCAGTTTTAAGAATATATTCTTTTCGACGAACTACATATCGAACATTATTGATTTCGATATAATCGTCACGACTAACATTAATATCACTTTGTATAGGTAAATTAATAATAGTACCTTTTGTTTCAGATATAATTTCACATAACATAGTTTTGATATTATTAATAATAAGAGTTATAATAATAATTTCGTGAGTAACGTGACAAGTGGGCGTGCAACCTCCTCTCCCACCGGGGAGCGGAGCAGCTGGGCGTAGCCCAGCTGCGTAGCCCTCTCCAGTTGCAACTTATTTTTTGTTAGCTTTTCTATAAGCATCACGAAATTCTCGAACAGTATCAGCAAACGATTTACGATAAATACGCCGACGTTCTTTACAATAATAAACGATTTGTGCGATACCGTTTACTTCTTTAACAGATACAATTAGTTTAGCAGTCATATGATTAACAGTTTATACTCCAATAGCAATACCAGTTAGGAAAGTTAATGAAATAATTATATAAATAATACCAGTGAGAGTTTTTGATTCATCACCGTCAATACATTTGCAAAAGCCTATTAGACCTATTAAACTCCAAAAGACTATTGCTATTACTTTCCATATCATAAGCTAATACTGATTATGAATCATTGTATTAATTTTACAAGTATCTTCAAGATAATCAAGATATTTATGATATGAACTTTCACTTGTAAAACGATAAGAATATTGATTGCGGTCTGTTTTAATATCAACAAGATGTCCATTATCATCTAAATAAATAGACTCAATAGAATACTTATCAATATAAACATCCCCCAAACATACAAAATCATCTTGAATATCATCATTAATAGCTTTATCAACTGCTCTATCTTTGGCCTTATTATAGGTATAAGTAATAGCGGAAATAATAAAGCAAATGATGATACAAATGCAAGGAAGAAAAAACATACTATTCGACATAGTTATTAATAATTTAATAATATTATTATAATTGATGTTTAATTATAGTTTGAAGTATTTGTTGATTTGATACAACAACTACTATATCTCCAACAGGTAAATCTGCTATTTTTACTTCTCTGTTAGATTTATATAGTTCTCGTAATTGTTGTACTTTATCTTTTGATATATTTGATATAATAATATCTGTTGAAGTATCGAATGTTGCTACACGTTTAATTCTTAAATCTTCACAAGATACTATCATTATAGATTCTCCTATATGAAAATCTATTACTACTGATTTTATCATAATTTACAGTGTAAAATGTGCTATAACTTGACCAATCAGTAAAAATAATAGTACGAGAGATACTATTTTAATATTTTTATTTACTGATTTGAATGTTGATAGTTCTCGTTGAAGTTTACCAATGTAAGATGTTTGTCTTTCAAGTCGGTCATTTAATTCTTCATTACGAGATATGAGAGCTTGTACTTTTTCTGATATTTCATGAGTTTGTTCTGTTGCTTCTTCAATAATTTTAGATTTTCGTAAACTAAGAAGTCTTACTTCTGCATATTGAAGAATAAATTCTCGTGGTGTTGTATCTAATGCAGATGTTTCTATCGAACTTAATACATCATAAATATCTTCGATAGCTAATGTAGGAAATTTCTTATATAATGCCATCATATCAGGCATTGAAATATTACTCATACCTGCAACGATTGTTCGTTCTAATGCAGATACTTTTCGTTTAGGAGATTCTGTTGTGTTCATAGTTGATTAAATTAATGAAATGAGATATTTTGCAAGTAATACAATCCAATATCCTGCAAATAAGAATATCAGAAATGATGCTTGTAGTTTTTCTGTTAATGTAAATTCTGGTTCACCAGTTATGTCTACTGAATTTCCTACTGTTAATTTAACAAATAAATAGGAAATAATAAATCCAATGATAGCACAAGTCATGATAATAATGATGCTAAAATTAATATAATTGATAATAAAGATAAGTAATATAAAAGTAAAGAATAAATAATTATAATTAATATTACAAATTCTATTACAATTACAATGTTAATTATTATATTTATAATTAATGAAAATCAAATTGAAAATATTAATGCTCAAAATGATAAAAAGAATAATGAGAATATTGTTATTATTAATAAAGATAAATGTAAAAATTATAATATTGTAAAAAGTAAAAATAAAAAAAATAAAAATATTATTAT
>OMFN01000055.1_pt1 | contig 91554 bp, 76 predicted proteins | sample 1645641 | NCBI WGS metagenome assembly OMFN01 (sample SAMEA103958126, study PRJEB25191) | human gut metagenome
TAGAGAAAGCGGCTGACGACCTTACCCCCAGAACCAAGGAAAACTTGACACTCGAAGAACTGATGAAGACGTGGATGGCTAAGATGGAGGATAACTGCCTCTTTATTTCTGCCCGCGAAAAAATCAATATGGAGGAACTGAAGAGTGTAGTTTATCAGCGTGTGAAGGAATTGCACGTGCAGAAGTACCCCTATAATGACTTTCTTTATCAGACCTACGAAGAAGAAGTTTAATTTTAGTTATGAGTTATAAGTTATGAGTTATTTGCTGGCAGCGGTTTGAATCGGTAGTGCCGGCAAAGGCAATAACTTATAACTCATAACTCATAACTCGTTATAAGGATGAATTACAGAAGACTGACCGAAGATGAAATTCTCCGGTTGAAGAGCCAGTCATGTCTGGCTGATGATTGGGGGAAAGTAACCGTTGCAGAAGAGTTCTCAACGGAATTTGTGCATCATACCCGTTTTTCGGGTGAGGTGTGTTTGGGAGTGTTCCATTCAGAATTTATGTTGCCGGGAGGAATCAGGAAGCATTCCGGTTTGCGGCATGTGACGCTGCATAATGTAACGGTGGGAGATAACTGTTGCATTGAGAATATCCAGAACTACATTGCCAATTATGAAATAGGGCATGACACCTTCATTGAGAATGTGGATATTATTCTGGTAGACGGTGTGTCGAAGTTCGGTAACGGGGTAGAAGTGTCTGTCCTGAATGAGACGGGAGGCCGTGAGGTGCTGATTAATGATAAACTCTCCGCACACCAAGCCTATATTCTGGCGCTTTACCGCCATCGCCCGGAGCTGATTGCACGGATGAAGGAAATCACGGATTTTTATTCCAACAAACATGCTTCTGCTGTAGGAAGCATCGGGAACCATGTAATGATATTGAACACCGGTTCCATAAAGAATGTGCGCATCGGTGATTATTGCCGCATCTGTGGTACATGCCGTCTGTATAACGGAAGCATCAACAGCAACGAGGTGGCGCCGGTACACATCGGGCATGGGGTGATTTGTGATGATTTCATCATCTCTACCGGGTCTCATGTAGATGACGGAGCTATGCTGAGCCGCTGCTTCGTGGGGCAGGCATGCAAGTTGGGACACAACTACTCTGCTTCGGATTCTTTGTTTTTCAGCAACTGCCAGGGAGAGAACGGGGAGGCGTGCGCTATTTTTGCCGGACCTTATACGGTGACACACCATAAATCCACGTTGCTGATTGCCGGTATGTTTTCCTTTATGAATGCCGGTTCGGGGTCCAATCAGAGCAACCATATGTATAAGTTAGGGCCTATCCATCAAGGCACTTTGGAGCGTGGTGCCAAGACGACTTCCGATTCGTACATCTTGTGGCCTGCAAGGGTGGGAGCGTTTTCCTTGGTAATGGGGCGCCATGTCAACCATTCTGATACTTCGAACCTGCCGTTCTCTTACTTGATAGAGCAGAATAATACCACCTACCTTGTACCCGGTGTCAACCTGCGTAGTGTGGGTACCATCCGTGATGCCCAGAAGTGGCCGAAACGTGACGGGCGTACCGACCCGAACAAACTGGATTACATCAACTATAATCTTCTCAGCCCCTACACGGTGCAGAAAATGTTCAAGGGACGGGAAACGTTGCAGAATCTGCGTCATGCCAGTGGCGAGCTTTCGGATATCTATTCTTTCCATAGTGCGAAGATACGTAACTCGGCTTTGGTGAAAGGTATCCGCTTCTATGAAATAGCCATTCATAAGTTCCTCGGAAACTCTGTCATCAAGCGCTTGGAAGGCATTGACTTCCGGAGCAATGAAGAAATACGTGCCCGTTTGAAGCCCGATACTGCCATTGGCAGCGGCGAATGGGTGGATATTTCCGGATTGATAGCCCCAAAGAGTGAGATAGATGCGCTGATAGACGGTATTGAGTCCGGCAAAGTCAATCGCTTGAAGTCTATCAATGCCGAGTTTGAGAAGATGCACAGCAACTACTATACCTACGAATGGACCTGGGCGTATGAGAAGTTGGAAGAGTTCTATGGTATCAAGCCGGAAGGTATGACGGCAGAAGACGTCATACATATTGTCGAAAAATGGAAAGAAGCAGTAGTTGGCCTCGACCGCATGGTGTATGAGGATGCTAAGAAAGAATTTTCACTGGCTTCCATGACGGGCTTTGGAGCTGACGGCTCACGCTTGGAAAAGGAACTCGATTTTGAGCAGGTACGCGGCGACTTTGAAAGCAATCCGTTTGTAATGGCTGTGCTGAAACACATTGAGGTGAAGACGGCGCTGGGCGATGAACTGATAGGGCGGATGCAGCGGGTGTCAGAAAATTAATTATGATTTGTTGCGTTTTTACTCTAATTAAAGAATTATTTCAATAATAGTTTTTACCTTTGCTCGGTAAAGGCGATTTTGTGCTGCCTTTGCTACCCGAATCACTTTTAAACATTAAATATACGAGTAATTATGGCAACAACACCTCCGTTCAAGTATCAGCCCATGTTCGAGAAGGGGAAAGATACTACTGAGTATTATCTGCTTACAAAAGATTACGTGTCAGTAAGCGAGTTTGAAGGAAAACCTATCCTGAAGATTGAAAAAGAAGGTTTGACGGCAATGGCCAATGCGGCTTTCCGTGATGTATCGTTCATGTTGCGTCGTTCGCACAACGAGCAGGTTGCTAAGATTCTGAGTGACCCCGAAGCAAGCGATAACGATAAATACGTGGCACTCACCTTCCTGCGCAATGCAGAGGTAGCATCCAAGGGGGTACTTCCTTTCTGCCAGGATACGGGTACGGCAATCATCCACGGCGAAAAGGGACAACAAGTATGGACCGGCTACTGTGATGAAGAAGCTCTCTCACTGGGTGTTTACAAGACTTATACCGAAGAGAACCTGCGCTATTCGCAGAATGCTCCCCTCACCATGTACGATGAGGTGAATACGAAGTGCAACCTTCCCGCACAGATTGACATCGAAGCTACGGAAGGTATGGAGTACGAGTTCCTCTGCGTAACCAAGGGTGGTGGCTCTGCCAACAAGACTTATCTCTACCAGGAGACAAAGGCTATCCTCAACCCCGAAACATTGGTTCCCTTCCTTATCTCAAAAATCAAGACTTTGGGTACGGCAGCTTGTCCTCCCTATCACATCGCATTCGTTATCGGCGGTACCTCTGCCGAAAAGAACTTGCTGACTGTGAAACTGGCTTCCACCCACTTCTACGATAACCTACCCACTACCGGCAATGAGTTCGGCCGCGCTTTCCGCGATGTGGAACTGGAGAAGCTGGTACTGGAAGAAGCTCATAAGATTGGCCTCGGTGCCCAGTTCGGCGGCAAGTATCTGGCTCACGACATCCGCATCATCCGCCTGCCGCGTCACGGTGCGTCCTGTCCCGTGGGTCTGGGTGTTTCCTGCTCTGCCGACCGTAACATCAAGTGTAAAATCAATAAAGAAGGTATCTGGATTGAAAAGCTCGACAGCAATCCGGGTGAACTGATTCCCGAAGAACTCCGTAAGGCCGGTGAAGGCGACGTGGTGAAGATTGACTTGAACCAGCCGATGGCCGATATTCTGAAGGAACTGACCAAGTATCCGGTTTCCACCCGTTTGTCTCTGAATGGAACCATTATCGTAGGCCGTGACATCGCACACGCCAAGCTGAAAGAACGTCTGGACCGTGGCGAAGACCTGCCGCAGTACATCAAAGACCATCCCATCTACTACGCCGGTCCTGCCAAGACTCCTCAAGGCATGGCTTGCGGCTCCATGGGCCCGACTACTGCCGGACGTATGGACCCGTATGTAGACCTCTTCCAAAGCCACGGCGGCAGCATGATTATGCTTGCCAAAGGTAACCGCAGCCAGCAAGTGACAGATGCCTGCCAAAAGTATGGTGGTTTCTACTTGGGCTCTATCGGTGGTCCTGCCGCTATCTTGGCACAGAACAACATCAAGAGCATTGAGTGCGTGGAATATCCCGAACTCGGTATGGAAGCTATCTGGAAGATTGAGGTGGAGAACTTCCCTGCATTCATCTTGGTGGACGATAAGGGCAACGACTTCTTCAAGCAACTGAAGCCCTGGAATTGCAGCAAGTAAAACAGAAGCCTTTTAGAAAGGCATAATATAAGGAAAGCCGTAACGGAGAAAATCTTGTTACGGCTTTTTTGTTTTGTAGAGGAAAACAAAGTGTTTCGCGGCATAGAACACTCTGTTTCATCAAGCAAAACAAACTGTTCCTTTATGTTGAAACAAATTGTTTCTTCCTATTGAAACAAACTGTTCTTTCATGTTGGAACAAATTGTTCTTCCCTATTGGAACACTCTGTTCTGCCTTGATAAAACAGATTGTTCTCTATAGGAGAATAAAACTGAAACTCGTTTGTTGTCGTATTTTTGTTACATTCTCCTTTTCATTTCTCGGTTAACTTCTTTATCTTTAGCCCTCCAAACAACCAATTTAATAAAACATGGAACTGACTCTTACACGACAAACTCCGGCACAACACATCGTATGGCTGGATGTGGTACGCCTTGTTGCAATGTTTACAGTAGTTTGCTGCCATTGCACAGACCCTTTTAACTTCTATCCGGGCACATCGCCCGACATTGTTGACATCAAGTTCTGGGGAGCTGTCTACGGTGCGGCGCTCCGTCCTTGCGTACCGCTTTTTGTAATGATTACCGGTGCATTGCTGTTGCCGGTACGGGGTGACGCCTCGGCATTCTACAAGAAACGTATCCCCCGCGTATTCTTTCCTTTCCTCATCTGGTCTGTGATTTACAATCTGTTCCCCTGGATAACGGGACTGCTGGGAGTGGAGCCGAAAGTGATTCTGGATTTCTTCCCTTATTCGGGTGAGGAAGTGATGCGCCAGTCTCTGGCAGTGAGCCTGGGATATATTGCAGAAATGCCTTTTAATTTCTCTCTATTGGATGTACACATGTGGTATATCTATCTGCTGATAGGGCTTTATCTCTATCTTCCGATATTCTCGGCATGGGTGGAGAAGGCCTCGGAACGTGCCAAACTATGGTTTCTTGCAGCATGGGGAGTGACACTGCTGCTGCCTTATTATACCGAGTTTGCCGCTCCGTACCTTTGGGGGACTTGCTCGTGGAACTCGTTCGGTATGCTGTATTACTTTGCCGGTTTTAACGGCTACCTATTGTTGGGCCATTATCTGAGGAACCATAACTGGACGGGCCGGCAACTCTGTGGCATCGGCATTCCCATGTTTGCCATTGGCTATGCCGTAACATTCCTTGGTTTCCGTCGTATGACCTCCTTGCCGGATTTTACGGATGAGATGCTCGAACTCTTCTTCACCTACTGTTCGCTGAATGTAGTAATGATGACTATCCCCGTGTTTATGCTTTGCAAGCGGGCCAATTTCCGTTCGGAGCGCATCAAGAAAGCATTGGCAAACTTGACGCTCTGTGGTTTTGGAGTCTATATGATACACTATTTCTTTACCGGACCGAGCGTAGTCCTGATGCGTGCTATCCATGTTCCTATCTATCTTCAGATACCTTGTGCCGCAGTCGTCGCTTTCTGTACTTCCTGGTTTCTGGTGGCAATGGCATACCGTTGTTTCGGGAAGCGGACCAAGTGGGTGCTGGGGTAGTTTGGATGAAAGATTGTTTATCTTTAAAGGAGGAGATTTAGGGCTTATTATCTTCTCCAGATTCTCCACATATAGTAAGCGCAGTGCGTGAATGCGAAAACAAACGAGATAATCAGCAGCACTTTGCTTTCTCCCCATCCCACAGTCTGTTGGTGCCACAGTCCGGTGATGACACAAAGAACGGCAAGGATAAGTCCAATCATGTTCAAGGCCACCTGCCCGTGGCGGGTGTCGCCTCCATGCTCCAGCTTACTGTGCTTCATGCCGTAGCCCACGTAGATGTCCAGACCGATGAGCATCCACAGCACCAGGCGTATCCATGTATCGGCAGGAAGGAACAACATCATGCAAAGGCAAGTAAGAATACCCAGTATGGGGATAAGTGGAACAAGTGGGGTTTTAAAGGAACGGGGCACGTCAGGCATGGTTCTGCGTACTACCAGTACAGCGGCACAGACCAGCGTGAAGGCCATCAGCGTGCCGATGTTTGTCATCTCTCCGGCCAGCCGTGCGGGTACAAAAGCTGCCAGCAGGCCCACAAGTACCATGAAGAGCAGGTTGCTGCGTGCCGGAGTACGGAACTTTTCGTTGATATGCGAGAAGAAAGGAGGCAGCAGCCCGTCATGGCTCATGCTTAGGAATACGCGGCTCTGTCCCAGCAGTGTCACCATGATGACGGAGCAATATCCGAACAGAATGGACAGCACGATGGCACGGTTCAGCCAGGGATAGTCCGGCTGGATGATACCTGCCGCATCAGCCTGCCCCATGTGCTCTATGGCTATGGCAACGGGAGCAATACCTTGCTGTCCGCTGAAGGCGGTGTAGTGTGCCACTCCCGTCATGACGTGGGCAAAAACCATATAGAGCACGGTGCATACCAGCAGGGAGACCAGAATGCCGATAGGCATGTTCCGCTTCGGGTTCTTCGTCTCTTGGGCGGCTGTGCTCACGGCGTCGAATCCGAGGAAGGCGAAGAATACGATGGCCGCCCCTCGCAGGATGCCGGAGAATCCATATTCGCCCAGTACGCCCGTATTGGCAGGGATGTAAGGTGTATAGTTGTCGGTATTGATGTATTTCCAGCCGAGTATGACAAAAATCAGTATGACGGAAACCTTCAGGAATACAATGAAGCCGTTGAAGATGGAGCTGCCTTCCGTACCCCGTATCAGGAAGAGGCTCATCAGCACGACGATAAGGAAGGCGGGGATATTTACGACTCCACCATCCCAGGGACAGGCGGTGAGGGCTTGCGGTAGATGTATGTCCAGTCCCTCGAGAAAGACGACCAGATAGCGGCTCCAACTGATGCTTACCGTGGTTGCGGCTACGGTGTATTCCAATACCAGGTCCCACCCGATAATCCAGGCGATGAGTTCGCCCATCGTGGCATACGAGTAGGTGTATGCGCTGCCGGCTACGGGTATCATGGATGCAAATTCCGCATAACATAGTCCGGCGAAGCAGCATCCCAGTGCGGCAATGGCAAAGGACAGTGTGATGGCCGGTCCCGTATAGCCTGCCGCCACCGTTCCGGTGATGGAGAATAGACCCGCTCCGATGATGACTCCCACGCCCAGGGCAACAAGGCTCCACGGACCAAGTACACGTTTCAATGTTTTCTTTCCGGAGGCATTCGCCTCCGCTTGCAGTGCCTCGAATGGCTTTCTGATGAATAATCCCATTGTGCTTTAATTCTGATAAATCGGGCGTAAAGGTACGGATTATATTGCTTATTCCATATAGCGCGCTACTTTTCCACTGATTTGCAGTAGGGAGATTTCACATAATTTGGTATCATATTCCGCGGAGAGAATACGTTCTTCTGCATCCAGCAGACTCTTTTGGGCTTCGCGCATCTCGATTCCCGAGAGGTTGCCCAGCATATATCGTTCCATGGCAATCTCGTGGTTCTCCTTGGCAGCCACAAGGTTCTGGCGTTCCAGGTTCAGCATTTGCAGGTTGTTTTGGTAGGCCTGCCATAGGTTGCTGAGGTCGGCGCGCAGGGCCTGCTCCAGTTGCTCCCGTTCCAGGCGAGCATTCTGTACGGCAATGCGGGCATTCTTGCGTTCGCGGCGCCGGTTGCCGTCGAACAGATTGAAGCCGACCGTGACGCCGAAGTTCAGACCGAGGTTGCTGCGGCGGCTGTTGGCAGAGATGTCATACTTGTTGAGGGTGTAGCCGTATCCGCCGTTCATCTTCACGTATGGGTAGTCGCGCGAGCAGACTTTCTTGTAGTCCAGACGGGCCAGGGTATTGTTCTGTTCGGCACGTAGCAGTGAGGCGTTGATGGTGAGGGTGGCGTTCCACAGCTCCTCGAAGTTCAGGGAGGCGGTCACGTTGATGAGGCTGTCTTGTATGATAAACGGCTGGTCTACATCTTTGTTTGCCATGAGTTCGTTCAGCTGGATACGTGAGGTGTGCAGCAGTTCCTGCTGTTTCATGTATTGGGCACTGTCGGCATTGAAGTCCACTTTGGCCTGCTGGTAGTCCAGGCGCGAGAAGTTACCGATGTGGTAACGCTCTTCCACAATGCGCAGGCGCTCTTTGGATAGCGATACGGCATAACGGAAGTTCTTCAAGCGGATTTTTTGCTGCACATAGTTATAGTATTCGGCGGCTATGTTGGCTATCAGGTCCTCGATGGCGATGCGCGTATTGGTCTCGCCTTGGCGTTCCAGCTCCTTGAGCCGTTGGTAGTTGGCGGTAATGTTGAAACCGTCGAAGATGGTCCAGTTCAGGTTGATGCCTGCATCGAGAGTTTGGTCAAACACTCCGTTGTCCTTGGTTGTCTCTCCGGTGGCTCGGGCTTTGGTCTCGGTATTGTCTATGGTTCCCTTGTAGCCGGCGGAGAGGCCCAGTGTGGGCAGGTAGCCCGCATTGCCCAGTGTGGCGTTGTTCTTGCTGACCTGCTCTTCATTGCGGACAATGCGCAGGGAGTAGTTGTTCAGCAATCCTTGCTCCAGGCAGGACTTCAAGGTGTAGGTAGGCGCAGGCTGTGCATAAAGGCCCAGCGCTGTGCAGGCAGTGGCTATGAAAATTAAAACAATGCGTTTCATTCGGTCTTCAGTTTACTTCGGTTCGTTGATACATAACTATATATGGCAGGCACGATGTACATCGTCAGCAGTGTGGAGATGAGCATGCCGCCTACGACGGCAGTACCCATGGCGATGCGCTGGTTGCAGCCTTCGCCGGTGGCGAATGCCAGTGGTATCAGTCCCAGGATGGTGGAGGCACTCGTCATCAGGATGGGGCGCAGACGTTGCAGGGAGGCGTCCTTGATGGCTCGCATCTTGTCTTCACCCGCTTCCTGCTTCTGATTGGCGAACTCCACAATCAGGATACCGTTCTTTGCTACCAGACCAATCAGCATGATGATGCCAATCTGGCTGAATATATTCATCGTGATGTCTCCGAAATACATGAATACCAGCGCGCCGGCAATGGCGAGAGGCACCGTCAGCATGATAATCAGCGGGTCTTTGAAGCTCTCGAACTGGGCGGCCAGAATCAGGTAAATCAGCACGATGGCAAGGATGAAGGCGAACATCAGACTGGAGGAGCTTTCGCGATACTCCTTGGAGTCTCCGGTCAGTGCGGTACGGAAGGTCTCGTCCAGTGTCTCCTTGGCAATCTTGTCCATTTCGTCCAGTCCTTGCCCGATGGTCTTCCCGTCGGCAAGCCCCGCGGAGATGGTGGCGGACACGAAACGGTTGTAACGGTACAGTTTCGGAGGGGCGATACCGCCGGTCAGCTCTATCAGGTTGTCCAGCTGCACCATGTTCCCGTTGTCGCTTCGGATATAGATACCTTTCAGGTCGGCGGGCTTGTTGCGTTGCTGGCGGTTGATTTCGCCCAATATCTCGTATTGCTTTCCGTTCATGTAGAAGTAGCCCATACGCTGTCCGCTCAAGCCGTATTGCAGAGTTTGGGCAATGTTCTTGGTGCTTACGCCCATGATACTCGCCTTGTCACGGTTGATGTTGATGCGCGCTTCAGGCTTGCTGAACTTCAGGTTTACGTCTGCCATCTGGAATACCGGATTTTCGTAGACCTTCGTCATGAACTTGGGGAGCACCTCCTGCAATTTCTCGATATTAGTTGCCTGCAATACATACTGCACGGGCATACCGCCGCGCCGTCCTCCGAATGAGGAGGACTGCTGTACGAAAGAGCGTGCCATGGTCTTTTTCTGCACTGCCTTCGACAACTTTTCGGCAACCTCCATCTGGGTATAGTCACGGTCTTTCATGTCTTTCAGTGTGATACGTACGTTACCGCTACCACTGGATACACGCGCTGTTACCGCTTCTGCATCCGGGATAATGGAGTCCACCAGATGATTGATGTCTTCGGTATAGTCGCGGATATATTCGTAAGTCACTCCTTCGGCACCCATTGTATTGATACTGATTTGCGAACGGTCCTCCAATGGCGCCATTTCAGCCGGGATAGTATTCCAAAGGACTCCGATAAGCAGGATGGTGACGATGGTGAAGGGCAGGGCAATCCAGCGCCGTTTCAGGAAGGCGGCCAGTGACTGGCTGTATACCCGGTTCATCCCTTCGAAGAAAGGTTCGGTCTTGCGATAGAACCAGCTCTGCTGTTCCCTTTTGATTAAAAGTTTGGTGGCAAGCATCGGCGTAAAAGTCAATGCGGCGAAGGAGGAGATAATCACCGAACCGGAGACCACGATACTGAATTCGCGGAACAGTCGTCCTGTCGTACCGTCCATGAATACAATAGGGAAGAATACCGCCACCAGCGTAATGGTAGTGGAGATGACGGCAAAGAAAATCTCCTTGGCTCCTTCTATGCCGGCTTCTTTCGGTGGCATCCCTTTCTCGATGCGGACATAAATGTTCTCCGTCATCACGATGGCGTCGTCCACCACCAAGCCCACGGCAAGCACCACGGCAAGCATGGAGAGCACATTGATGGAGAAACCGGCCAGATACATGACGAAGAAAGCTCCAATCAGCGAAACGGGGATTACAATACATGGCACAAGCGTCACACGCCAATCGCGCAAGAAGAGGAAAATGATGATGATAACCAGTACAAAGGCCTCATACACCGTCTGCTTCACCTCGTCGATAGAAGCGCGGATAAACTTGGTATTGTCAAAACCGTAGTTGTAATGAACATCTTCGGGAAGGTCTTTCTTCATCTTCTCCATGCGGTCATATACGGCGTTGGCTATTTCAATGTGGTTGGCACCCGGCTGCGGAATTACTACGACACCTACCATGGGCACACCGTTCATCTTCATATAACTTTTGATGTCGGCTGGTCCCAGTTCGGCACGTCCAATGTCGCTGAAGCGGACAATACGGTTACCGTCTTCCTTCAGGATAAGATTGTTGAACTCTTCGGCTGTATGCATCAGACCCAACGTACGGATGGTGAGCTCGGTAGTGTTTCCTTCGATACTTCCGGAAGGGAGCTCTACGTTTTCGTTGTCCACCGCATTCTTTACATCCAGAGGAGTGATTCCATAGCCGGACATCTTGATGGGGTCCAGCCAAAGCCGCATGGAATAGCGCTTTTCTCCCCAGATGCTTACACTACTTACATCTGAAATAGTCTGAAGCTGCTCCTTGACAGTCAGGTCGGCTATTTCACTGAGCTCCAGTAGGGAACGTTTGTCGCTTTGGAGGGCAACCATTAGGATAGGGGTGGCGTCCGCATCGGCTTTTGATACGGTAGGAGGGTCACAGTCACGAGGCAGATAGCGTTGTGCACGCGACACTTTATCACGTACGTCGTTGGCGGCGGTTTCCAGGTCAACGGAAAGCTCAAACTCTACTGTAATGCGTGATGAGCCTTGCTGGCTGACACTGGAGAGGGAGCGTATGCCGGGAATACCGTTGATGTTCTGCTCCAGAGGCTCCGTTATCTGGTTCTCGATGACATCGGCGTTGGCACCCGGATAGGAGCAGGATACTGATATGATGGGATTGTCTACAGATGGGTACTCGCGTACACCCAGATAATTGTAGCCGATGAAGCCAAACAGCAGGATTATCAGGGTAAGTACTGTCGAGAGTACCGGTCGCCGTATACTTAATTCGGATATATTCATTCTTTACAATTGATAATTAACGGTTGATAATTGACAGTTGTCAATTGATATTGTCCAGTGTTACCGGTAGTCCGGTACGGAGTTGCAGGGTTCCCGAGGTGATGATGGTATCTCCTGCCTGCAAGCCTTGCAATACTTGTACTTCCGCTTCCGTACGGATTCCCGTAGTAATCTCTACCGGCTGGGCTTTTCCCGACTTATAGAGGAATATCTTGTCTTTTCCCATTTCCGGTACAATGGCTTCGGACGGTACGGCAAGGGCGTCCTGAATTTCATCCTTGTTCAGCTTGATGCTGGCATAGCGGCCCGGAAGCACAGCTCCGTTGGCATTGGGATAAAGTGCACGGATTGTCAGGGTATGGGTAGTAGGGTCTATCTTTGATTCGCGTGCATAAACCGTGGCGTGGAAGGTATTTAGCTTTCCTTCGAGAGTGAAGTCCAGTCCGGCGCCGGTCTTTACGTCATTGGCATACCGCTCGGGTACGGCAAATTCCACCTTCAACGGCGAAATCTTGGTGAGTTTGGCTACAATGGTTGTAGGGGAAGCGTAAGTACCCACACTGACTTGGCGCAGACCGATGACACCGTCGAAAGGAGCACGCAGCTCAGTTTGTGCGATGTTCGATTCTATCAGGTCAATGTCGGCATTCAGGGTGGCCAGCTCGGTCTTTACTTGTTCGTAGGCTTCTTTACTGACCGCATCCCTTTCCAGCAGGGCGTTCTGGCGAAACACGCGGTCTTCTGCCAACTTTAATTGGGAGACGAGGCGTTGCAATTGTGCTTGCAGCGGCCGGTCATTAACTTTGGCAAGTAATTGTCCTTTCTTGACGAAGCTGCCTTCTTCAAAATTTATCTCTATGATTTTGCCGGATGTCTCGAAAGAAAGATCCACTTCCTCATCCGGCAGCAGGCTGCCGCTGATTTGTATTTCATCCTTCAGCAGTTGCGGTTTGATTATTTTTGCGTTTATGTTTAGAATTTTCTTACCGCTACGTTGACCGGTCATCACCTTGTCTGCAGCGGCTAATTCTTCATTCTCTTTAGGTAATTGGGAGTAGATTCCTCCTCCAATCAGTCCGGCACCAATCACGATAATGATGCCCCATTTAACTCTCTTATTCATGTTGTAGTATTAGTAGTAATAAAATCAGCCTTAGATTAGACTACGGGAAAAGAGAATAGTTTAAAAGATAAAGAGTTAAAAAGTGTAAGAATATGGATTGGAAAGGTGATAAAATGACAAATCAGTAAGCAGCCCGGTATTTTCCCTCCTCCTTGTCCTCCAGCATGTTCAGATAAGAAGCGTAACGGGATTCGCTGATATAGTGCTTCTCGACAGCCTCGCGTACAGCGCATCCGGGTTCGTGGCGGTGGGTACAGTTGCCGTAACGGCAGTCGGCAGATACCTTGAATATTTCCGGGAAGTAGTGGCCTATCTCTTCTTCTTCCATATCGAATGTTCCGAAACCTTTGATGCCCGGAGTGTCAATGATATATCCGTTGCCCGGAACCGGGAACATTTCTGAGAAGGTAGTGGTGTGCATACCTTTATTATGATAGGTGGATATCTCTCCGGTTTTAATCTCTATATCGGGCAGTATTGCCTTGATGAGTGTCGATTTCCCTACTCCGGAATGTCCGGAAAAGAGGGTTATGCGTCCTTTGAGTTCTTTCTCGATAGTGTCGATGCCTTCCCCTTTTCTGGCAGAAACCTTGAAACAAGGATAGCCGATGGTGGTGTAAAGGTTGATCAGGCTGTCCAGATAGTGCAGTTCCTCTTCATCGTAGGCATCCACTTTGTTGAATATAATCTTGACGGGAACACGGTATGCCTCGGCAGAGGCGAGAAAACGGTCTATAAAGGTAGTGGAGGTCTCGGGATAGTTCACCGTCACTATGAGCATGCACTGGTCGAGGTTGGCAGCAAGAATGTGCGATTGCTTGGAAAGGTTGGAGGCGCGGCGGATGATGTAATTCTTCCGGTCCTCTATCTCGCTGATAAAGGCCGTACCTTCTTGGTTCAGTATGATGTTCACATAATCGCCTACAGCCACGGGATTAGTGCTTCGTATGCCTTTCAGCCGGAAGTTCCCTTTGATTTTACATTCAATCTCCCTTCCGTCGTCAGTCCGTACCAAGTACCAACTTCCGGTGTTTTTTATAACGAGTCCCCTCAAAATAATTGAAAGTTGAAAGTTGAAAGTTGAAAATGGAAGGTTGAAAGGCTTCTATACTTGGTATATCGGTTTATTTTCAACTTTCCATTTTCCGTTTTCAACTTAATTAAACGGTCATGATTTCTTTATCCTTTGCAGCCAGCATGTCATCAATCTGCTTGATGAACTTGTCGTGAATCTTCTGCAGCTTTTCTTCACCGCCTTTCTGGGCGTCTTCGGCCAGTCCGTCCTTTACGGATTTCTTCAAGGCGTCGATGGCATCACGGCGTGCATTACGTACACTTACCTTGGCAGTTTCTCCTTCTCCCTTACACTGTTTGGCAAGTTGTTTACGGCGTTCTTCCGTCAGTGGCGGGATGCCGATACGGATAATCTCACCATTGTTTTCGGGCATGATGCCGAGACTGGAGTCAATGATGGCCTTTTCAATGACGCGGAACATGCTCTTATCCCATGGCTTGATGGCAATGCTGCGTGCGTCCGGAGTGGTTACGGCTGCCACATTGTTGATAGGAACCATACTTCCATAAGAATCCACACGGATACCGTCCAGCAAACGGATATCGGCTTTTCCGGCGCGGATATGAGCCAGTGCCTCGTCCAGATACATGATGGCCATGTCCATACTTTCTTGCGCTTCGTCTAAGATGTCTTTTACGTCTCTCATATTATTTTCGTTTTGAAATAGCTTTGATTTGAAACTTTGCAAATATAATTATTAAATTGAAAATTGAGAATTAAGAATTAAATAACATTCATTTTTTATTCTCCATTTTCCATTCAATTGTGCACCAGTGTACCGATTTCTTCTCCTTGCATCACTTTTTTCAGATTACCCACTGTGTCCATGTCAAAAACGATGATGGGCAGGTTATTCTCTTTGCACATGCAGGTGGCAGTGAGGTCCATCACTTTCAGACCGCGCTTCAGCACTTCGTCGTAGGTGATGTCGTGGAACTTCGTGGCTGTCGGGTCCTTCTCCGGGTCGGCGGTGTAGATGCCGTCCACACGGGTACCTTTCAGCATGACATCCGCCTCAATCTCGATGCCGCGCAGACTGGAACCGGTATCGGTAGTGAAGAACGGATTGCCTGTACCGGCGGACATGATGACTACTTCGCCTGCTTCCATACATTCGATGGCACGCCATTTATTGTAGAATTCACCGATGGGTTCCATACGTACGGCAGTCAGCACGCGGGCCTTCACGCCGGCAGCTACCAGAGCCGAACTGAGTGCAAGGCTGTTGATGACGGTTGCCAGCATTCCCATCTGGTCGCCTTTCACACGGTCGAACCCTTTGTTGGCACCGCTCAATCCGCGGAAAATGTTTCCACCGCCTATCACGATGCCTATTTGTACTCCCAATTCGTGGATTTCTTTGATTTGAGCTGCGTACTCGGCAAGGCGTTTCTCGTCGATGCCGTATTGCTTTTCACCCATCAGGCTCTCGCCGCTGAGTTTCAATAAGATTCTTTTATAGGTTGCCATAATATATAGTTTTGTTACATTGCTTTGCAGCAAAGATAAAGAATTAAACTGAAAAGTGCAGCAGAATGTGGTAGGATAGTTGCCTAACGCACAGTCTTTAGGAACTCGTCCATGCTGTGATATAACGGAACGCCATAGCGGTTGCAAGTAATCCGCACATTGTCGTAGCGGTAGAAACCGGGTTCACAGATAACGTGCAGTTTACCCGAACGCATGTGCAGTCCCATCTCCAGCAGGGTGATGGGGGACTTGCTGCTTGCCAGGATATTCATGATTATCAGGTCGGCTTTTTCCAGATGTTCCAGTTCCCAGTTCACTTGATGTTCAAAGTCGGACATTTCGCCGCTGAGTCCCTTGTCCCTTCGGGGATTGTATAGGATGTATTTACCTTGGGGGCGTGCGCGGAACCAGTCGCAGGTTGCCTTTTGCCAGTCTATGCTTTTGCCCATGTCGATGGTGCCTGCCAGGAAAATTCTGGTGTATTCGGCTTCGTTCACTTCGGCTTTGCCTTCATCCGGGTGGAGTACTATAACCTCGGACTGAGCCTGCAGCCCGATAGGAAACAACAGCAGTAAAAGCAGGTAGAGACTTTTCTTCATGGTTGATGATGGTTTTATAGGATTAGTTTCTTTTTTTGCTTCTTATCGGGAGTCTTGGGAACAGTTTCCTGAAACGGACCAGTTGGCTTGTAATATTGCCTCCTGCGATGACGAACGTTACGGCTACGATAATCATCACCAGTCCGAAGCTTTCTCTGACTGTCAGGCTTTCTCCAAAGACGGCTATTCCGAAGAAGATGGCTGTCACGGGCTCCAATGCGCCGAGAATGGCGGTCGGGGTGGAGCCGATATATTGGATGGCACCGGTAGTGCAGAGGAAGGATATGGCGGTGGGGAAGACAGCCAATGCAAGCAGATTGGCCCACAGATACCACTGGTCCGGTGTGTTCAGTACGCCGGAATAGAGCAGGCGTGCCACAAAAAGCGATAGGCCGAAGAGAAGGACATAGAAGGTGACTTTAAGCGTAGCCACATTTTTCAACGATGTCTGGTTGATGCCCACGATGTATATGGCATAGGAAAGGGAAGACGCGAAAACCAGCAGTGTCCCTATCAGGCTCAGTGTGCTGCCGTCCTCGCTCTTGTAGAGCAGTCCGATACCTCCCAGTGCAAGCAGCATGCAGACGATGGTTTGCAGTGCCAGCTTCTCTTTGAAAACCATGGCCATAATAAGCGCCACCATGATGGGATAGACGAACAGCAGTGTAGACGCTATGCCGGCGGCCATGTAGTTATAGCTCAGGAAAAGCGTCAGTGAGGAGAGGGCCACGAGCAATCCCATGATGATGAGCGGAAATGTTTCTTTCCGCTGTATCTTGAATGACCGCCCTCTCGCCTTTATCATAATGCCCAGCAACGGGATGGCGAAGAGGTATCTGAAAAAAAGTACCGAGTCCGGGTCCATGCCGGCCTTGTACAACGGGAGGGCAAACAGTGGATTCATGCCGTAGGAGGCTGCGGCGATGGAACCTAAAATATATCCTTTGGCTTTTGCGTTCATATCTTTATCTGTAAATTAGCGCGCAAAGGTAGATATTTACTTTGATTTCCTCCTTCTTTTCTGTATGAAAACCGTATGAATTCTACACTTATGCCTTCAGTGTGTAGTCGCCGGCTTCTTTCGTCACTACTTTCTGCAGTTCTTCGAGCGTCTTTTCACCGTCCGAAAACTCTACGGTGGCTACAGGAGGGTCCAGGGTTACGGTGGCGTGTATGCCTTCCATACTGTTCAATGCTTTCTCTACATGCATGCGGCAATGGTTGCACATCATGCCTTCTACTTTGAATTCTTTCTTCATGATTGTTTCTGTTGGCGGTTCAACATCTTTGTTTTCTTCTCCTTCATGTATTCTTTTCCGTTTCAGCAGCAGGCTGTTGCTCACCACACTGACACTGCTGAATGCCATGGCCGCACCGGCTATCATCGGATTCAGCAGGAAGCCGTTGATGGGATAGAGTATTCCGGCCGCAATGGGTACACCTATTATATTATATATAAATGCCCAGAAGAGATTCTGCCGGATGGTCCGGACGGTGAGACGCGACAGACAGAGAGCTTCCGGTATCTTGGTCAGGTCGGAAGAGATGATGGTCATTTTGGCTACATCCATGGCGATGTCGCTGCCTCCACCCATGGCGATGCTTAAGTCGGCTTGGGCAAGGGCGGCGCTGTCGTTGATGCCGTCGCCCACCATGGCAACCTTCCGGCCTTCTGCCTGCAATCGGCTGACGAAGGCAGCCTTGTCCTGCGGCAATACACTGGCCTGGTAGTGGGCGATGCCTGCTTTGCGGGCAATCTCACGGGCGGTGGCCTCATTGTCTCCGGTCAGCATGTGGACTTCGATGCCGGCGGCGTGCAGCTCGCTGACGGCGCGGATGGAGGTTTCCTTTATCCGGTCTGTAATTCCGGCTATTGCCAGCACGTTTTCTTCATCGGCAAACCAGATGACGGTCTGTGCTTCCGATGTCAGTCGGGTTGCCTCTTCCTGCAGGGAGGGGGGGATGGCGATATGGTTTTCTTCCAGCAGTTTCCGGTTCCCGGCGAGGTAGGTCCGGCCTTGTGCCCGTCCTTTCACGCCTTTTCCGGTGATGCTTTCAAAGTCTTGAATGTCTATGGAGGCCGACTCCTTGAGGTGGTTCACCACGGCTTCTGCCAACGGATGTTCCGAGAGCTTCTCCAGACTATAGAAAATGTCCGACAGCGCATTGCCTGCAGTGGCGCCAGTACCGGGCGTCATTGCCTGCGTATTCCATATCAGTTTGCTGACTACCGGTTTTCCTTCGGTCACCGTTCCGGTCTTGTCGAGTACCACGGTGTCTATCTTCTTGGCAATCTCCAGGCTTTCGGCATCTTTTATCAGAATGCCCCTTTCGGCGCCCTTGCCGATGCCTACCATGATGGCGGTAGGAGTAGCCAGTCCCAGTGCACACGGGCAGGCGATGATGACCACCGTGACAAATGCCAGCAATCCGTGGGTGAATCCGCCGGTTCCGTCCAGTAGCATCCATGCGATGAAGGCAAGCACTGCGATGCCTATAATGGTAGGCACGAATATCCCGGCTATCTTGTCCACCAGCTGCTGCACCGGTGCCTTGCTTCCTTGCGCGTCCTGCACCATGTGTATAATCTTCGCCAGCAGTGTATCCGTGCCGATTTTCTCTGCCCGGAAGCGGAAACTTCCCTTCTGATTGATGGTACCTGCAAAGACCTTGGCGTCTTTGTGCTTGGATACTGCTACCGGTTCGCCGCTCAGCATACTTTCGTCTACGTAGGAGCTACCTTCCGTCACGATGCCATCCACGGCAATCCGTTCTCCGGGCTTCACCAGGACGATGTCTCCGGGGCGAATCTGCTCGATAGGGATAACGCGCTCAAAGGAAGAGTGAGGGACAGCGTGTCCTTCATCCACAATGATGGTCACAGTCTTGGGTTGGAGCCCCATCAGTTTCTTGATGGCGGTTGAGGTGTTTCCTTTCGCTTTTTCTTCCAGCAGGCGGCCCAGCAGGATAAAGGCTATGATGACACTTGCCGCCTCAAAATATACATGCGGATGGATGCCTCTGGATAGCCAGAAGTCCGGAAATAGCATGTTGAACAGGCTGAACAGATAGGCGGTCCCCGTACTGATGGCTACCAGTGTGTCCATATTGGCGCTGCCATGCTGCAATTGTTTCCAGGCGCTGGTGAAGAATCCCCGCCCCAGCCAGAATACGACGGGAGTGGACAACGCCCACATGATGGGATTGGCATGGGGCATATCCATGAAGAACATGCCTATGATGACAACGGGCATAGACAAGATGATGGCCCAGGTTGTGCGGAATTTCAATGCGCTGAATTTCTTGTTGTGGGCCTCTTCCGCCTCTTCGAGCGTGTTGCCGTCCTGGTTTATCAACAAGTCATATCCGGCCGCCTGCACAGCCTGCTGCAAAGTCTCGGAAGAACAGCTCGTAGGGTCATATTCCACGGTTGCCGTTGCCGAAGCGTAGTTTACGACCGCTTTCTTGACACCTGACTGATGGTTCAGCGTCTTTTCTACCCGTGCGGAGCATGAGGCGCAACTCATTCCCAATACGGGAAATGTCTCTTGAACTATATTCTTTTCTGCCATAACAATTTTGTATAAGTCATTACTCTTGCTATGAGTGACTTGGTTCCAAATGCAAATACCGTCAGTCTCATTCCGAGATACCGTTGGTTTCACTACTTGAAACCGTCGGTTTCTCGCATTGAAACCGATGGTGCCAAAAGTTGAAACTTGTTTGGCACCGTATACTGGCTACCTGACGCCTTGTTCTGGAGGGTGGAATCCATATTTTATATCAGTCATAGCGATACAAAGATAATGCTTTTTCCCTTGAAATTGTTCATAGCCTACCCCTCACGTCAAGCAGGTTCCTTCTTGCTGGGAAATGCCCGTCGGATGACTTCCCGGCTCAAGCCTGTCTGCACCACTCCCCGTATCAGCAGGTAAGTGAGGAAAGCAAGCCATAGGGCATGGTTTGCCAGGACGGGATGCAGCCCATAATATAAGATAAAAAAGCTGACAGCTGCCGCTGCCATGGAGAGGAGCATTCCTCGCGTGGCGGTGGCGCCGATAAAGATGCCGTCCCAGATGAAGGCGGCTATCCCGACGGCGGGCACGGCAAGCGCCCAATAAAAATAGGTGTCGGCAACAGCTATCACTTCTTTGTCATCCGTCAATAGTCCGAGGAAGGCATTGCCTCCCAGCGCATAAACCAATGTAAAGAGAACCGCTATCACCGCTCCCCATCCGAAGAGGTGCCGGACGGTGTCTGTAAAGGCTTCCCGGTTGCGTGCGCCTATGTATCTGCCGCTTAAGGCTTCGCCAGCGTAGGCAAAGCCGTCCATTACATACGAGAATAAGGTGAAGAGCTGCATCAGCAGCGTGTTGACCGCCAGAATAATCTCTCCCTGCGAAGCTCCCGCCGAAGTGAAGAACAACGTGACTGCCACCAGGCAAAGAGTACGCAGAAAAATATCCCTATTCACTTGGAAGAACCGGAACATCGCCCCTTTCTCCCAGATACCTGCCCCTTCTCCCCCTTTAATTTTTAATTTATAATTTTTAATTTCCCAGAATCTTTTCAGCCTGCCGTAGTTGTGCATCCAAAGGACAATGCCCATCAGGAAGCCAGCATACTGGGCAATCAACGTCCCCAAAGCTACTCCTTCTACTTTCATCCCACACAGATAAACCAGTCCGAGGCTGGCAATGATATTGACCACATTCTGTGTGATGGCTATATACATGGGGATACGCGAATTCTGCATACCGATGAACCATCCCGTCAGTCCATATAGCCCCAGCATGGCAGGGGCACCCCAGATGCAGATATGGAAATAAAGCGTTGCCATCTCTCTGACTTCGTCCGTGGGATGGATGAGAAGAAAGGCTCCCTGCTTGATAGGCGTTTGCAGCAGGATGAGGCAGAATGCGACTGCCACGCCTATGCCCACAGAACGCAACAGCAGGCAGACTACCTCCGGCAAATTCCGCTTGCCGAATGCTTGCGAGGTCATTCCGCTGGTACCCATCCTCAGAAAACCGAATATCCAGTAGATAATGTTGAACAGCATGCCACCTACGGCAATGGCGCCTATGTAGGCGGGCGAACCCAGATGGCCGACGATGGCTACATCAATCAGGCCGAGCAGCGGCACGGTGATGTTCGATACGATGGAAGGTAAGGCTATTTGCAGTATTTGTCTGTCTCTGGGCTTCATTTATATTATTTAATTCATTAAGGTCGGCAAAGTTAACTATTTTTCTACTTTCAACTATTGATGGTTACCGTAAAAATGCGTAGTTTTGTAGGTAGATTTCTATGAGACTGATTGGGCTGTTAAACTATATATATACACTAAAAATGAAAACCTTAACGTTGCTTTTCTCCTTGTTCTTGATGTGTCCGCTGTCTGTCTGGGGACAGTCGGCAGATGAGTTGCTTTCGAAAGTGTCCGATGCACTTTCCGAGGGTAAAGATGACTATGCGGTGAGTTTGTTTCGCCAGGCGGCAAATGCCGGTGAGGATAGGACGGAAATGTTCTACTGGACCAATGTGGACAAGAGCAGTGAGGTGGCTCCCCGTCTTGCGGATGTGCTGGCTGTGCACTACAAGGAAATGCGGAATTACGATAAAGCCTACCTCTTCTATAAGGAGTTCTTGCAGCGTCATCCCGAAGACGTACCTGCACTTGTCTCTTGTGCTGAAATGGAGATGATGCGGGGAAAGGAGAAAGATGCCTTAAAAACCTATGAAAAGGTATTGATGCTGGATGCCGACAATCTCCAAGCCAATATCTTCTTGGGGAATTATTATTATCTCCAAGCCGAGAAGGATAAGAAGAAGCTCGAAGAAGACTATAAAAAGATAACTTCCCCCACAAGGATGCAGTATGCACGCTATCGCAACGGATTGTCAGACGTGTTCACCAATAGCTACGGCAAGGCTAAGGCATACCTGCAACGCGTGCTTCAGGTATTCCCCTCCATGGAAGCAGGCAATACGCTGGAAAAGATAAAGAAGATGGAGCTGGAGCTGAAATAGCTGTCCGCATTCCGACTAATAGGAAGGGGCTGTTTGTCTCTTATTTCTCTCCGGTCTCTTTTAATCTCTTCAGATATTCCGAAGGTATGCAGCCGAATTCTTCCTTGAAGCATTGCCGGAAGTAGAACAGATTGTTTATACCTACCTTGAATGCTATTTCCGAAATGTTGTATTTGCCTTCCAGCAGGTATTGCTCGGCGTGTTTCATCCTTATCTTGCGGACATATTCGTTGGTGGAAAGTCCGGTAAGCGCTTTCATCTTGCGGTAGAGGGTGGAATTGCTCATGCACATTTTATCCGAAAGATAGCTGATGTCTATTTTGTCTGAAGAAAGCCGTTCCTCTATCAGCTGGTTTATCTTGTGGATAAACTCGTTGTCCAGCTTGTTGAGCGATTCTGTAATGACAGCCGCTTTATTGCTTATGGCGGCATTGGCGCTGAAATGGTTTGCCAGGTTGCGCCGCGACTGGAGCAGGTTTTCTATACGGCTATGCAGCAGGCTGGCGCTGAACGGTTTGGTGAGGTAGGAGTCGGCACCTACCTGGTAGCCTTCCTCTTTGTCGCGCAGCGAGTCTTTGGCTGTCAGCAGTATAATGGGTATGTGGCTGGTGCGCACGTCTTTTTTCAGCTCACGGCACATCTCGTTTCCGTCCATTACCGGCATCATAATGTCACTGACGATGATGTCAGGTATTTCTTTCAGGGCGCTTTCCTTGCCCAGCTTTCCGTTGGCGGCAGTCTTTACTTCAAAGTGGTCGGAGAAGGATTCGGCTATATAGTCGCAGATGTCCGGATTGTCTTCCACTACCAGCAATATGGGTTTGTCGCTGGATGAAACTTGATTTACTTGTGCCTCTTCTATATGCTGGACGTTGCTTTCCTTTTCCTGCGAATCGGCATGCAGTGCCTGCGGGTAACTGTTGTCGGTAAGCAGGCTGACGTAGAAGGTACTACCTTGATTGGGAGCACTCTCTACGCGGATTTCCCCTTCGTGTAGGGCTACGAGGTTTTTCACCAGAGAAAGTCCGATACCGGTACCCGAAGCCTGGTGTTTGCCGCCTTCCTGGTAATAACGGTCGAATATGTGGGGTAGTGCCTCCGGCTTGATACCGTATCCCGTGTCGCTGACCCGGATTTCCGTATAGTTCACTTCGGCACGTTCCACCTGTCGGATACCGATGCTGATGCTACCCTTTTCCGTGTACTTTAGGGCATTGGATATCAGATTGTCCAGGATGGTCTGGATAATTTCCTTGTCGAAGTATATAGGTATATGCTCTTTCTCCACCACCAGCCGGATATCGACGGCTGGCTTCCGGTTCAGTTCCTTGTACTTCAGGCCTATCTCGCGGATAAGGGGTACGAGGTTGTCCCGGCTCACGCAGAGTTTCTTGTTCTGGGTCTCGGTCTTTCTGAACTCCAATATCTGGTTGATGAGGTTCAGTAGCCGGATGGCACTTTGGTGAATGACGGATATCTTCTGTGCGTCTTTGGTGGATAGTGTATCACTTTTCTGTATGTCTCCCAGCGGACCCAGTATCAGCGTAAGCGGGGTGCGCAGTTCATGGGTGATGTTGGTGTAGAAGCGCAGGCGTTCGTTGTTCAGTTCCTGCTCGTGTTCGTGGCTCTGCTTCTCCAGTTGGTACAGTGCTTCAGCATCCAGTCTTTTCTTGTAGGCATAGAGTATAGAGAAAAGGATGATAAGGGACAGCAGGATATAGAATGACTTTGCCCACCAAGTAAGCCAAAGGGGTGGGGCGATGCGGATGTTCAATGAGGTGGTTGCGTCCGACCATGCTTGGTTGCGCATGCGCGTTTTCACTTGGAACTGGTATTTCCCGGGAGGAAGATTACGAAAGGTGACATTATTGGGGTCTGTAAGCGTATACCAGGAGTTCTCGAGTCCTTTCAGCATATAGGCATATTCCACTTGGTTGACCAGGGCATAGTTCTGGATGTTGAACCGGATACTGAAACTATTCTGTGTATATTTCAGTTGCACGTTCTTCTGTCCGTTTAAGGCAATGGTGCTCTGTCCGTTTTCCGGTTTGTTCAGCGGGTCGGTAATTTCAATGTTGGTGATGAATGCGGGTGGTGATTTGCGTTCCTGCAATACAACTTCCGGGTTGAAGTAGCACAGACCGTTTATAGAGCCGAAGTAAAAGTTACCGTCTTGTCCGTAGGCTACACTGCCCCGACTGAAGCTTCCCATGGGGAGGTTGTCGTGATAGTCGTAGTTATAGAAAATGTCTTTACTGTCCACAAGACAGCTGATACCTTTGTTGGTGCTCACCCAAATATTTCCTGCCTTGTCCTCACCGATGGCTTGTATGTGGGTGTTAGCCAGTCCGCTTTCACGTTGGTATACTTTGTAGTTTCTGTCTGTCAGGGAGGGGAAGCATACCAAACCTTCACCCGTGGCCACCCACAACCGCTTTCTGCTGTCTTCGTAGAGAGCATTGATGGTATTGGAGGGGAATTTGGCCAGGACGTTGAAGAGCTGGATGCTTTGGAGTTGAGGGTCATAGAGGCCCAGGCCTCCTCCGAAGAATCCTACCCATACTTGGTCTTCGGAATCCTTCAGCACACAGCGGGCCAGATTGTTCTCCAGATTGTAGTGTGCCTTGATTGTCTTGCTGTCACAATCTATAAGATAGACGCCTTCGCTGGTTCCGACCCAAATGTTTCCCTGCTTGTCTTCATGAAAGGAACGTACGTCAGTGCGTGACTTGTCTTCGGAGAAAATCTGCCGGAAGCTTTGGCTCTTGGGGTTGTAGTAGGCTATTCCTCCATAAAAAAGTCCGAACCATAATCCTCCCTTCGAGTCGCACAAGGCTGCCTGCACCGTATTGCTTCTGAATTTCTTGTTGTCAGCATTGTATATGGCTATTCGTCTTCCCTTGTTGAATACGTTGATTCCTCCTCCATCGGTTCCTATCCAGAGGTTACCGGCTTTGTCCATACAGACACCGGAGGCTATTTTACTGTTCAGGCTGTTGTTGGTGGATGGAAAAGGAGAATATTTATAAGTGCTGAAGAGTGACGGCTCGCGTTTTATGAAGTTGATGCCGCCTCCCCAGGAACCTGCCCATACATTACCGAAGGAATCTTGGAGCAGGCAACGGATACTGGAGTTGGACAAGCCGTATTCATCGTCTCCCTCCCGGATAGAAAGCGCATGAATCTGGTCCGACGAACGGAAAAGCTGTTGGGACAAATCCACTACGGCAATGCCGCCGAATTCCATGGCTATCCAAAGTCTGTTGTCATCCAGTTGGTGTATATCATATACACGGTGCGATATGCAGTTGGTTTTGTCGTCGAAGGGGATGAAACTTTCCGCTTCCGGGTTAAACAGTACCACTCCTCTATCGGTTCCTATCCATATGTTTCCGCTTTTGTCTTTGTAGACACATGTCACTTCGTTGCCGGGCAGGCTGTTGGGGGATTGCGGCTCGTGTGTGAAGTTCTTGACTGTCTTGTCTTTTATGGAAAGTATACTGAATCCCCGGTCCACATGCCCGATATAGAGTAGTCCGTTACCACCGTCTATGGCAGACCAGATATGGTTGCTTGCAAAACCCGGTACGGTTTCGGTATTGTAATGGGTGAATTGCCCGGTTTGCTTGTCAAAATAGTCCACGCCTTTCCAATAGGTGCAAATCCATAGGTTACCGTCGGAGGCGGCAATGATTTTGGTAATGTCGTCCGTAACCAGGCTTTTAGGGTTGTTTTCGTTGTGTCTGTAAGTGATGAATGAATCGTTGGCATAATTGTATGCATTGATTCCGGCACGCTGGGTTCCTATCCATAAGATGGAGTCGATGGGATCGTCCAGCAGACAGTTCAGTTCGTTGCCGGTGATGCTTTGCTTGCCGGTTGTTTCTTCTTTATAATAGGTAAGGAAGCGTATTCCGTCGAATTTATTTAAACCCTCTTCTGTGGCAAACCATAGAGAGCCCCGTTTGTCTTGGGCTATGCTTACCACATGGTTGTTGGACAGCCCTTCACGGATACTCAGATGTTTTATGGTATATGGCTGCGCGGATAGCAGGAATGGCAGGCATAGGAAAATGGAAAGTAGAATCTTCTTCATAACGGGTCGTTTTTCATTGCATGAGTCAAAAGTACAAATAAAATCTTTAGATGATGTGCACAAATCGTGCATTGACAGATTTATATGCCTTCTCTGCAAGATTTATACAGCTGTTGAATCGAAAATTGGCATATGTTTGCATTGCCGATTATTATAAATCGGAACAAAATGTACTTTTTTGTTTAACTTTAATAATAATATTTATGAAGAAGCATTTCTTTAACGCCACTTTCTGGGCGTTATTATCGCTGGCTTTATGGACTACTGGATGTAGTGACGATGACGGATACTCTGATGTAGACGGGCAGATTCCGACAATGACATTGGTGACGGATCATATTGAATCCGGTGCCGGCCATCGTTTTACCATTGAAGGTTCGTTGGCTGACCAGGATGGAATTGTATCCGTCAATCTGCAATGTGCCGATCTTTATCTGAACAAGACCATTGATTTGGTCGAAATCTATGGAGCTCCCCAAACGGAGTATGAGTTGAGCTATTCTTATGACCTCAAGCGTGATGAAATCGGTGAACGCTTCACCGTGAAAGTGACCGTAACAGATGCGGGCGGGCGTGAAGTGTCGCAGGATGTGTTGATAACGATGGATGGGGACTTTGAGAATCCTACATTTACAATTGCCCCTGGTAAGGAGGTTACCGTACTGATAAAGGATGAAACAAAGTTCAACCTGAATTTCACGGTGAAAGATGACCGCATACTGGATTATGTACTCATTGAGATTCCTGGGGTAGAAGGTTTTGAAAGCCGCCGTATAGAGGCTGGCGGGCAATCTACTTTGAGCTTTACGGAGAAGATTATTCTGCCTAATGAGGTGAAAAGTTACGATGTGACTTTGACGGCTGTGGATGCCAGAGGCAATCAGACAGTGACCAATAGTACCATCAGTGTATCTGAAATGCCTGACTTCCCCAAAATGTATCTGGCCGATGTGGCAACCGTAGAGGAATTGAACAGTGATATTTTCGGTGTACCGATGGTGATTAACCATACGGGCGAGTACCAATATCGTGCACGTTATTATAATAAAGCTGCCGGTACGGAAATTTTCTTCTTACCGCAAAAGACAGACTTTACTCCTATCTGTTTTGGCCTTGATCCGGAGGATAATACAAAACTGACGGATGACCCGGAAACGGCTAAACCTATTGTCTTGGATGAGGCTGGTGTTTATTATGAAATAGACATCAATGTGAAAGAGTCTACTTATAGTATGCGCACGTACTCGGTGACAGAGGCTACAAATCCGATGAAATATGAATATGGAAAGCCTTGTTTTGACCGTTGGGAGAATGGGGAATCGTTCATTGATTTCTATATCGGTTGGGGAGGTTCTCCTCAGGATGCGGGAAATCAGTTGTTTGCCCAGGATAAAAATAATCCTCATCTTTTCTATTATCCGGAAAATGGAACTTGGACGCTGGAAGCCGGTGAAGAAATGAACTTCATCATATCCAATTATCATCCCGACGGATGGTGGGATCATGTGGAATGGCGGTGTGACGACTCTCAGAATGTAGAGAAGTTTGGTTACTTCAGTAAGAAAGGGGATGTGAATCCTAATTGGGAAGGCACCAATCAGCGTTGGGAAGACGGCTCGATGGTAGGTGACAACTGGATGAAGCCTACGGTTACGGTGACCGGCAACTACCGCTTTGAGTTTGACGCGCATTTGGGTCGCGGCAAGATTGTGCCTGCTAATTAAAAAGTAACATTAGATTTAAGATATGAAAAAGCAAATTCTATTATTATGTCTTGCGCTGATAAGCCTTTGCGGTTATGCGCAGCAGATAACGGTTAAGGGTGTGGTGACTTCGGCCACCGACCAGCAGCCGTTGATTGGAACTACAGTTCAAGTGAAAGGTACCGGTACGGGTACAATTACCGGTATCGACGGTGATTATACATTACCCAATGTAGACAAGAATGCAGTGTTGGTATTCTCTTCTATTGGTTTTGAGTCTCAGGAAATAGCTGTAGGTGGACGTACTACGATTAACGTGGTACTGAAGGAGGCTGCGGAATTACTGGATGAAGTGGTGGTTATCGGTTATGGTGCTGTGAAAAAGAGCGATTTGACCAGTTCTATTGCTACAGTAAAAGGCGATGAAATCACTGAAACCGTGACCGGTAATGCTATGGATGCTTTGCAGGGTAAGGTAAATGGTGTACAAGTCACCAGTGGTGGTGGCCCTGGAGCTACTCCGAAGGTGCTGATTCGTGGTGTAACTACCGTAAACGGTACGAATCCGTTGTATGTAGTGGATGGTATGCCGGTAGGTGACAATATCAACTTTCTGAATAGTAACGATATTGCTTCCATGGAAGTATTGAAAGATGCTTCGGCTGCCGCTATCTATGGTACACGTGCATCAAACGGTGTCATCCTGATTACTACAAAGAAAGGTAAGACTGGTAAAGCCCGCATCAATTGGAATTCTTCTGTTGGTTTCCAGACCGTGGCCAAACCTAATATTGCCGGTGCGGCTGAATATAAAGAAGTGTTCAATACCCGTTATACGAATGATGGCCTTTCTTCTATCTGGAACGATACGGGTGCTACGACCAATCCCGGTGGTACAGACTGGTGGGATACTGTAGTCAATAAAACAGCTTTGGTGCAGAACCATTCACTTAGTGTTGCCGGTGGCTCAGAACAGTTTGTTTATAACTTTAGCGTGGGCTATTATCGTAACAACTCACAGTTTGATGTAGGTTATTGGGATAAGATAAATATCCGTCTGAATACTGAATATACATTTAATAAGTATGTAAAATTGGGAGTTGATATTGCTCCACGTGTCGAATCATGGGATGATACCCCAAACCAGTTCTCGGCAGCCATGGCTATGGACCCGACAACTCCGGTATTCCGTCCGCAGGACCAATGGGAGGATAATGAGTACAACAACTATCAACGCTCTTACAACAACCAGGAGTGGAATCCCGCCGGTTCAATTGCCCGTAGCAATGCTCATTCTCGCGAGTTGGGTGCCATTCTGAATACCTATCTGCAGGTAAACCCGATAGAAAAGCTGACGTTGCGCACCCAGTTCGGTGCCAATGCACACTATCGCCGTTCTGATTCATTCGTTCCGAAGTTCAATATGGATCCGTTGGAGAAACAAGACTTGAACGAAATCACCCGCCGCAATCAGGAGTGGTTTGACTGGAACTGGACGAATACAGCCACTTACATGGACACTTTCGCTGAAAAGCACAACTTGAATGTAATGGCTGGCTTTACTGCCGAACGTTTTGCATGGTACAATACTCAGGCACGGCGTGATAATGTTCCCAATAATCTGGACCAGATGCAGGAAGTGAATGCCGGACAGCAGGGTACGGACGAGGCCAACGGTGAAACCACTTACAATACACTGGTCTCTTTCCTGGGCCGTGTCATGTACAACTACGATAACCGTTACTACATTTCGGCATCTCTCCGTGCCGACGGTTCCTCCCGTTTCCCGAAGGGCAGCAAGTATGCCCTCTTCCCGTCTGTTTCCGCTTCCTGGCGTGTCATCAGTGAGGCATTTATGCAGGACCAGGACATCTTCAGTGACCTGAAGCTTCGTGGAGGCTGGGGCCGTGTAGGTAATCAGAATATCAACAATAATGCTACCCTTACTTTGTTGAGCGAAACCCAATACTATTATGGCAATACGTTGGCAAATGGTTACTTCGTGTCTACAGTAGGTAACAACCAGTTGAAGTGGGAGACTGTGGAAGATTGGAACGTAGGCGTGGATATGTCATTCCTTGATTCACGTTTGGGTGTAACATTCGAATATTTCCAGAAAAAGTCCATTGACATGCTCTACCAGAAACAGAACATCCTCTCTTTGGGATATGATAACTGGAACAGCCAGATTTGGATGAACATCGGTAGTATGCAGGCCCGCGGTTGGGAAGTGGGACTTACCTGGCGCGATGAAATCGGCAAGGATTTCTCTTACGATCTTGGTCTGAACCTTTCTGCCGTACGCAACAAGGCCATCAAGTTCTCGGGCGACGGTCCTATCAATGTCGGTGGATTCAATAGCGACCAGATTATCCGTAACGAAGATGGTGGTTTTATCTCCCGTTTCTACGGTTACGTGGCCGATGGCTTGTTCCAGAATTGGGAAGAGGTGTATGCGCACACTGACGAACACGGAACACTGATTCAGCCCAATGCAAAACCGGGAGACATCCGCTTCAAGGACCGGGACCATAACGGAGTGCTCGATGCCAATGACAAAGATTATATCGGCAATCCTTATCCTGATTTAATGATGGGTCTGAATATTGGTATGCGTTATAAGAACATTGATTTTGCAGCCAATTTCTATGGTACGTTCGGTAATGATATTTACAATGTTACCAAAGGAAGGTACTCCGGTTCAGGTGGACAGAATGTCTGGGCAGGTACACTGGAGAAAGCATGGCATGGCGAGGGTACCGGCAATGATATTCCCCGTTTGTCGAGCAATGACTTGAACCTGAACTATAGCCGCGTTTCCAGTTTCTATGTGGAAGATGGTTCCTACTTGCGTTGCAAGCTGTTGCAGATAGGCTATACGCTTCCTAAGAAATGGGTTGGAGGTGCTGACTTGCGTCTTTCCTTCTCTGCACAGAATCCGTTTACCATTACCGGTTATTCGGGAATGGACCCCGAACGCCCGATGGTTGACGGTACTACCGACAGCTCTGGCAGTGCCATCAATACCGGTATTGACAACGTGGCTTATCCTAATCCGAGAACATTCTTGTTTGGCATTGACTTCAAATTTTAATTCTTGATTATCCATGAAACGAATATTTACAATAGTAGTTCTGATTGCTTCGCTGGTGTTTACCTCTTGCGAGGACTTCCTGACCGAAGACGTACGTGGGCAATTGAACGTGGACACTTATTATAAGTCCATAGAAGAGTGTGAATCCGCAGTCACGAGCTGTTATCAGGCCATGACATATGGAGGATGGTGGCAAATCAACACCGTGTGGTTACTTTCCGAAATGTGTGGAGATGATGCCTGGATGGGGAATACCTCTCAGTCTCAGAGTGATTATATCTCATTGGCGCATTATCAGGGAAACGGTGCCAGCAATGGCCCTATCTCCAATTTTTGGCAGTACCGTTACAAAGGTATTTTACGTTGTAACATAGCCATAGATCGCATTGCGGCTCTCGAAACCCAAGAGACAGAAACCAGAGACCGTCTGGTGGCAGAAGCCCGTTTCCTGCGTGGCTACTATTACTTCGAATTGGTGAGAAATTTTGGCGGGGTGCCCTTGATGACCAGTTTCCAAATGCCGGAAGAAGTGGAGGGAACAGAACGTGCTACGGCAGAAGCCGTGTACAAATTCATAGAGGATGACCTGATGGCAGCTGCCGAAATACTGCCGCAACGCAGTACTGCGCAAGTAGGGCATGCTACCCGTGGCGCCGCTTTAGGATTATTGGGTAAAGTGTACCTCTATCAGGAGAAATGGCAGGCTGCCCATGATGTGTTGAAGACTGTGATAGATGAAGGCGAATACCAATTGCTTCCCGATTTCGGGCAGGTATGGAATGTCGACTATGACAACAGTGCGGAGAGCCTTCTGGAAATCCAGTATGAATATCATCCCACTTTGGGCTTAGGAGGGGCGCTTGCTACGGTAACCGGTGCCCGTAATGGTCCTGGTGATGGTTGGAGCTGGTGTCAGCCTACGGCAAATTTGGAGCAAGCTTATATTGAGGCCGGTGATACGGAACGTTTGAAATGGACAATAATCAAGTCGGGCTGTACAGAAATTGCCGGCGAAGACCAATTTGAAGATTTCATTGACGCAAGCAAAGCGTTGAATAAGTATCAGGAATATCTTGATAAATATGGTTGGGACCCCAATTGCTATATTATCAATCCCGCTGACCATAAGTCTGCGCGTATCATCCGCAAGTATTTCCTGCCGATGAAATATCGTGCTCAAGGCAATGCAACGGCTTACGCCACGGACAAGAGTCCTTTGAATCACCGTATTCTGCGTTATGCCGATGTCCTTTTAATGTATGCTGAGGCTTGCAATGAACTGGGTGATGACGCTTCTGCCCGTGATGCTCTCAATCAGGTGCGCAGACGTGCCAAGTTGGATGACGTTACGGCAAGTGGAAAGGCATTGCAAAGTGCCATTCGCCTGGAGCGCCGTTTGGAATTGGCTTTCGAGCAGAACCGTCTGTATGATATCCGCCGCTGGACTGATACAAATGGTAAAAAGATGATTAGCAATATCCTGGGACCGAACGGTTCCTTTGTGAAGTGGAACACTGAAGAGGCTACCCGTGACACTCTTGAGTGGGAAAATCAAGGTGAAGCAAGTGACAAAGGCATCACTTTCAATGAAAACCGCGACATGGTGTTCCCCATTCCTTTGTACGAAATCACGATGTCCAACGGTTCCATTACCCAGAATCCGGGTTGGAATTAAACACATTCTGATGAAAGCAGATTGTTGCAGGAACTGATTATTCAATAGGTCTTTATATTCTGTCGCGGATAGTTTGCAATGGATTATCCGCGGCAGTTTTTTAATCCAAAATAATATCATGAATTTGAGACACATTTTTATTCTTCCGGCACTGCTTACCGCAATGGCTTGCAGCGACGATTCTCCCGTTACGCCGGATACTCCAGACACTCCTGAGGGTCCGGACATTACAAACAGCGTAGAGAAACTGGTGAGCATCGATGCCGGACAGACTTTCCAGACAATAGCCGGCTTTGGCGCTTCGGACTGTTGGTCGCCTGCCTTTGTGGGCAAGTCATGGACTTCGCACCGTGCGGGGATTACGGAACTGCTTTTTTCTTCAGAGATTGTGGGCGGCAAGCCGAAAGGAATCGGCCTTTCCCAATGGCGGGTGAATCTTGGTGGCGGCAGTGCCGCGCAAGGTGAAGCCAGCGGCATCGAGGATAAATCCCGTCGTGCGGAATCCTATCTTACGGATGACTTGACGTACGACTGGACCCGTTGCGAGGGACAACGTTACTTCATGGACCGTGCCAAGGAGCTGGGATGTAACAATTTCGTTCTTTTCAGCAATACACCTCCCGTGCAGTACACCTATAATGGAAAAGGATTTTCCGCCAGAGGGGGACTTTCCAATCTGAAACCGGAGCATTATGGTGACTTTGCAGGATATATGGCCGATGTAGCGGCCCGTTATACCGGTGAAGGCTATCACATAAGCCATATCTCGCCCGTCAACGAGCCGCAGTACAACTGGGACAGCGGTCAGGAGGGCAGTGGCTGGACCAATGACGAAGTGGCTGCACTGGCACGCGAGTTGGATATGTCGTTGGATGACCGGGGGCTTTCCACAGACATTCTCTTGGGCGAATCCGGTGATTGGGAGTATCTGTATAAAGTGAAAGGCGATGCCAACCGTAGTAATGTATTCTCAGCTTTCTTTACACCCGGCTCTTCCGCCTACGTGGGTGACTTGGCACACGTGAAGAATCTCATTTGCGGACACAGCTATTGGACTGACGGCACATGGGACGGTATGCGCAACGTGCGCAAGCAAGTGGCCCAGGCTGCCGGTCAGTATAATCTGGATGTTTGGCAGAGTGAATGGAGTATGCTGGGCGATAATTACAGCAGTTCCGAATTCGTGGGCTACGAGCAGGCTTCTGAGATGGATATCGCTTTCTACATGTCGAAGGTCATCCACAATGACCTCACTGTGGCTGGGGTGTCTTCCTGGAGTTACTGGACATCGATGGATGTTTCCCGTTGGGGGCATAAGAACCGTTTTCTCTTGATTTCGCTGGTACCTGCCGGTGGCGAGTATGGTGATATAGAGCAGGAGGGAAGCTATCAGGCTACTGCCACTCTTTGGGTACTGGGCAATTACAGCCGCTTTATCCGTCCGGGATACCGCCGTATTGCCCTCGACTTGAACGAATCGCGTACTTTTTTCGGTTCCGCCTGGCTTTCTCCCGAGGGGGATAAGGTAGTGGCCGTCTATACAAACATGTCTGATAAGGCGGTTCGCTTAGGTGAAACGCATGTGGGATGGAGCAATGAAGCGAAGTCAATAGCTACTTATACAACTACCGGTAGCAAGAATCTGGTGGAAGGAACGGTGGCGGCAGGCAAGCAGGTGATTCTGGAAGCCAAGAGTGTGACAACCGTGGTGTATAGCCTGAAGTAAGGAATTAGTTTAACTTCAAAGAAAATCTATATGAAAATGTATTTTAAGAATAACAGGACTGCTCTTATCTTTTTGCTGGCAATGCTGGTCGTTGCTCCGATAAAGGCGCAGGTGGCATTTGGCGATGCCGCAAAGTTCAATGACGGATGGCTGTTCCGGCTGACGGACGACTCGGCTATTGTCCGGACTGACTATGACGACAGCGCATGGCGGAAGCTTTCTTTGCCACACGATTGGTCCATAGAGGGGCAATTGTCGCCCACACTGGCCAGTTGCACCGGGTACCTGCCGGGTGGGATAGGCTGGTATCGCAAACACTTCAGGGTTGAAGACAACGCAACGCGTCATTATATCTATTTCGAAGGGGTATATAACCGGAGCGAGGTTTACCTGAACGGGCATCTGCTTGGCAGGCGCCCCAACGGCTATGTATCGTTTCTTTACGACATGACCCCTTACCTGAAGGAAGGCGACAATGTGCTGGCTGTCCGTGTAGACCATAGCCGTTATGCCGATTCGCGCTGGTATACGGGTTCGGGCATCTATCGCGATGTATGGCTGGTGGCTGCTCCCGATACACATATTGCGCAATGGGGTGTGGGCTGGCATGCCGCTTCGCTGACAGACAAGCAAGCCGTCGTTGCGGTCGATGTAGAGGTGGAGAAGCACAAGGCAACTTCCGACAAACTGGAACTGAGGGCTGCACTGTACGATGCTGCCGGAAAGCAGGTGGCACAACGCCGTGTGCGTGTTGCCGATGGAAAAGAGGGCATTGCCAAGCAAAGTCTTGACTTGAAAGTGTCCAAACCCCATCGTTGGAATTTGGATAATCCGTATCTGTATACATTGAAAACCGAATTGCTTGCCAATGGCAAACGCATTGACGGCAGTGAGACCAAAGTGGGACTGCGTACGCTGGAATTTGATGCCAACAAAGGTTTTGCCCTCAACGGCAACTGGATGAAGGTAAAAGGTGTATGCCTGCATCATGATGCAGGAGTGCTGGGTGCAGTAGTGCCGCCGGAGGTATGGGAACGCCGTCTGAATAACTTGAAAGGGATTGGCGTAAATGCCATCCGCATGAGCCATAACCCACAAGCTCCCGTTCTTTATGAATTGTGTGACCGCCTGGGATTTCTTGTAATGGATGAAGTCTCTGACGAATGGGAGTTTCCGAAACGCAAATGGGTACAAGGCTGGAATGTGGGTACTCCGAGTTATGACGGTACTTTCGACTTCTTCGAGGAGTGGATAGAACGGGACGTAACCGATATGGTACGTCGTGACCGCAATCATACCTGTATTTTCTTGTGGAGTATCGGCAATGAAGTGGATTATCCGAACGACCCTTATTCGCATCCCGTTCTTGATGGAGCTAAAATCAATCAGCCTATGTTCGGGGGCTATAAGCCGGATGCTCCCGATGCCATGCGCATCGGAACCATAGCAAAGCGTCTGGCTGCCTGTGTACGTGCCGTGGACACTTCCCGTCCCGTGACCGGAGCTTTGGCGGGTGTCGTGATGTCGAACGAGACGGAGTATCCCGATGCTGTGGATGTGGTGGGGTATAACTATACGGAAAACCGCTACGACCAAGACCATGCCACTTATCCGGACCGCATTATCTATGGAAGCGAGACGGGTTCGGGGCTTGATGCCTGGTATGCCGTCCGCGACAAGGATTTCATCTTCGGGCAGTTCATCTGGACCGGTACGGATTATCTGGGTGAATCGGGCAGATGGCCGTCCCGCGGTTTGTACACGGGTTTGCTCGATTTCGGAAGTTTCCCCAAGCCACGCGGACATTTCCGGGCTTCGTTGTGGTGCGAGAATCCGGTCACGTATGTAGGAACATATCCGGTATATGTCCATCCCAAGCATCCCGAGCATGTATTCCTTTCGCTTGATGCATGGGACATCTGGAACTATGACGAGGGGCAGAACATACGTGTGGTGTGTTATACCAATGCTCCGCAGGCGCGTTTGCTGCTCAACGGCAGAGTGGTAGGCGAGATGAAACCTTATGATGAAAAGACCGGCATCATCTACTGGGATATTCCTTTCCGGGCTGGTGAGCTTCGTGCTGAGGGCTGCGATAAGGAAGGAAATGCTTTGTCGAGCTATTCCATCCGGACATCTGGACGTCCTTATGCCATCCGTGCCACGGCGGATCGCACTATTTTGTCCGGTGACCGCGCCACTGCGCACATAACCGTAGAGGTGGTTGACGAAGAAGGTACTGTTGTGAAACTTGGCGACAATGAAATTACGTGTACAGTTGAAGGAGCGGCGCGTCTGCTTGGGCTCGAAGGCTCTGACAACAGTGACGTGAGTGATTATACCGATAACCGTCACCGCGTATACCACGGGCGTTTGCTGGCCTATATACAGACTACCGGAGGAGAGAGACCGGTTAAAGTAAAGTTTGCTTCCCCCCTTCTGAAAGGAACTGAAGTAAAGTTTGAAGTAGGGCAGTAGTACACTACTATGGACTTATGTTTGTGCCATCGTATTGGCACAGTCGTGCCAGTACGATGGCAAGGCTGTGCCAGTATGGTGGCACAACTTTGCCAATGCGATGGCACGGGTTGTGCATTTCTTACAGAATGTATTGCACTTCCTTGAACAGATATTCCCGTTCACTTCCTCCTTCATCCTCCAGCACGAACCGTCCGTCTTGCTCTACACGCAGCAACCGGGCAAGGAACTTGCCGTTGGCATCTTCATAAGGGTGCAATCCCCGGCGACGGAAAAGGGAGCGGGCATACCGTGTGGATATCTCGTCGGAGTAGACGGCGAAGTCCTCCATTTGGAGGCTGTTGTAGTAGATTTGTACACGTCTTAGGATATGGGCAAGGATTTCATAACGGTCGTGCTCCTTTCCGGTGATTTGTTTCAGTGAGACGGGGTTGGGAGCATCACTGTTGAAGACTTCCTGGTTGATGTTGATACCGATTCCGGCAATGCTGCGCCTGATATGATGTCCGGAAAGGTCGTTCTCTATCAGTATGCCGCAGATTTTCTTGTCTTTCCAATAAATGTCGTTCGGCCATTTGATGGTGATTTCATCAGACCATCTGCTCAGCTCTTCCTTAATGGCGAGGGAAACGATTTGTGAAAGGATGAACTGCCGGCGGGCTTCCAGAAAAGAAGGGTAGAGTACAAAGCTGAAAAGCAGGTTCTTGCCTTCTTCAGCTTCCCAGGTGTTGCCGCGCTGGCCTTTACCGGCAGTTTGGAACTCGGCAGTCACGGTTGTTAGTTCGGCAACGGATTCTTGCAACTGGTTGCAAAGCTGGCTGAGGTATTGGTTGGTCGATGCCGTCTCGTCCAATGCCACCAGCGGGAACGGGAATGTGTCAGGGCAGGGCTTCATATTCGGTACGCATTTTTTTGGTGAACTTCTTCAATACTTCTTCCACGGAGTGGTCTATCAGTTGCTTCAACAGTTTGTCGTCGACGTCACCGTCAAGGAACACCTGGTTCCAGTACTTTTTGTTGAAGTGATAGGCACCTTCGATGGCAACATAGTGCTCCCGCAGTTCGAGTGCATATTCGGGGTCGCATTTCAGACAAATCTTGTTGGCGCTTTCCAGGTCGATAAGTGCAAACATTTTATTCATGACTTTCATCACGAGCGAGTATTCGTCAAACGGAAAGCATTCCGTGACGGCTTTTTTGCTGAGGCAATATTCGCGGGCGGTTTCGATGTCCATGATGGTATTTACGGTTTTACGGTTTACAATTTACGATTGAAATAACTCTTGCTTGTCAATTTTCAACTCTCAGAACATCGGCGGATAGAAGGCTTCTTTGAGATGCTCTATCCTGAATGCACCCGGTTCGCCTACAGCCGTTATGATGTCGAAGCGGACGGGTGCATCCAAGCAGAAGTGCTTGATATAGGCATCGGCCGCTACGACAATACGTCGTATTTTCTGCCAGTTCACGGCATCCTGCGGCTCAATGTAATCCGTATTGCTACGGGTTTTCACTTCCACAATAATCAGTTCCTTATCTTTGTCGGCTACAATATCCAGCTCAAGGTGATTCTTCCGCCAGTTACGGTCACGTATGGTGTAACCGTTCTGTTCCAAGTATTTGGCAGCGGCGTCTTCACCGGCTTTTCCAAGAATATTGTGTGCACTCATTATTCTGCGTGTCTGGCAGGCATCAGCATACCGTCGTGTCCAGGACGGAAGATAGCGGGCAACTTATAAGTTTTACCATCCAATGTATTGACCACTGCACTGCGCGTTTGGGGGGCTGGATTTGTACCGGTAATCAGTTCAATGGCCTTGGCATACAGAGGTTCTTCATTGTTTCCATAATCTTTATGAATATAGAATACACCTTGTTCGTTATAAGGATTGGTTTCATCCATCAATATATCGGGTTCAAATCCTTTTTCATACTCCCCGAATCCTTTGGCGTTATAGCTTTGGAAGGTGATAGGAACAACACGATATGTGTTATTCCGGACAGTGTACTCCTCATATTCCATACCTACGTTCTTACCAGTGGTCTTTTCACCTATAAGTATTACGTCCAAATCTATTCCTTCTAAGGAATTAATGACGAGTTCACTGGCAGAGGCCGTTCCATTTCCGACAAGGCAGTAGACGCGGGGAAGGTTGAGGCTTCCGGCTGATAAGGAAGTACCCAAGTTGGGATAACTGGAGTATGCAAATAATTCATCTTCCCGTTTGTTATTGAGTTTTGCCATTCTTTCATCATTGTATCGTAAACTGCTGAATACTTTACCTTGAGAGGCAGTACCGGCAATACAAGTTGCTATCAGATTAGCCGACATGGTATGCCCACCACCATTGTACCGCAAGTCCAGAATCAAATCTGTGACGTTCTTGTTTTTAAAATCTTTGAAAACATTGAATAATTCTTGGTCAAAGCCTGCCTCGAACCCAGAATAAACGAGGTAACCGATTCTATGTCCTTCTATATCTTCCTTGACATTACTGAAGATGACGGGATTGTTGTATGTGGCTTTGGAAGTTATGGTGTATTCCTTTTGCCCGGTAATGGTGCCTCCTTCTACGACATCTTCTGTCAAAGTATAGTTGATAGTTGCATCTGGTGACAATATGTCGTAATAGAAGTTATTAATATTGTTATTATTTATCTTCTTTCCATTTATCAGGCTTATCATTGCTCCTCGTTTGAGTCCAGCTTCGGAGGCCGGTGAATCGGGATATACACCTTGGAGGCAGAAATAAATGGTATTTTCTGCTTGTGTGCCAATGCTTATGGGGGTTATACCGGTGATACCGAAACTATATGCCAGTTCCTTGTTTACAATTTTGGTGGTACGGGTTGAACTAATATTGGGCAATAGCTGGATATAAGAGAAAAGATTATAATATGTCTTGCCGTCGCTACCGACATATGTTTTTTTATCCAATGTATTGGTAGTCATACTTCCCAATGCATCATAGAAGAAGTCTTCATAGCCTTTGTTATGGTCAAGATTCAACGTTTTGTATTCATCGTTCCAGAGATACATTTCCCTCAGATATTCATCAACTTTTGCGTTAATCTCCATATCTTCAGTGGTTTGGGGAACACTGGTCCCCTTTTGTGTAACTTCAAAACTTGCAGGAGAATAGCCGTCTATATTAATGGAAATTCTGGCTGTCCGGTCGGTGGTGGAACTTGTACTTACAGATAATTTCAAGGTGCTTTGTCCTTTTGTACCCGAGGTCGTATTCAGTTTGCACCAATCCGCTCCTGAGGTGACGGAAGCTACCCATTTGGCTGCAGCATTGAAGCTTACAGACAACTCATTATCCTGGCTGATCTCCAGGGATTTTCCCTCTGTCCAACTCTGATTGGTTATGCCGGTATTAAGTTTATTATCGTCATCGTCACTACATGAGATAAAACTTATACTGAACAATGTGAGTAGAAAGAAACTAAGATAATTTACATGTTTCATACCTTTTAAATTTAGAACTCTCCAAAAATACGTTTTTAATTACTAAATTAAAATGTTTTTAAGAAATACTTTAAGTTTACCGGTCAAAAAAATATTTCAGTGCTATTTAAGTGTTTCCGATATAAAAATTACGTAGGTTCGTTTTGTTTTTACAGAAGTAAAAGTAATTTTGCAGGAAATATGAGAAAGAGAGATAAAACGTGTGCGAAAGCAACGCCCGAAGAACCGAAACGCGAGCAGCGCATGGTATGCCTGATGAGCGAGGAAGAGCAGCGGATTGTGGACCGTTATCTGGAGAAATACAAGATAACGAACAAGTCGCGTTGGCTGCGGGAGACTATTCTCATGTTTATCCATAAGAATATGGAAGAGGATTATCCTACTTTGTTCGGTGAGCACGACATGAGGAGGTGAAAATTAAAAATTAAAGGGGGTGGCGTTGGACGATAGCTATTATATGAAGCAGGCGCTTTTGGAAGCCCATAAGGCCGGTGAACGGGGAGAAGTTCCCGTAGGTGCAGTTGTGGTGTGCAAGGACCGTATCATAGCTCGTGCCCATAATTTGACGGAGACTTTGACGGATGTCACCGCCCATGCCGAGATGCAAGCCATTACCGCTGCCGCTGCAACTCTTGGCGGCAAATATCTGAATGAATGTACTCTCTATGTCACAGTGGAACCCTGCGTGATGTGTGCCGGTGCCATTGCCTGGGCACAGATGGGGCGTCTGGTGTTTGGCGCCGAAGATGAGAAAAGAGGGTATCAGCGCTATGCCTCGCAGGCATTGCATCCCAAAACACAAGTAGTAAAAGGAATTCTGGCAGATGAATGTGCCGCCCTGATGAAAGAGTTCTTTGCCGCCAAGCGCAAATAATCTCTAATCCTTTATCCCTAATCCCTACTCCTTGATTTCTTCAAAATCCACATACTCTCCCTCGTCTTTGGAGAACAGTTTCTTGTGGCGGGGGCGTATTTCACCTTCTTCAGTTTGTGCCTCCTCAGACGATTGTCTATTATCATTGTAGGAATACCCTCCCGGCTGGTAATTACCATTTCCTTTTTGGTAGGGACCGGAGTTGGAGGAAGTACGGCGTCCGCCCAATCCGAATATGTTCCGGATGACAGTACCGATAATGCTGAGGCCAATGAGCAGAATGGCAATTATGATGATGAATAAAAATCCTAAAATATGAAACATGGGCTAATGTCTTTTTATGTGTTCGTTTTCTGCGAACTTCAATACAACAACCGTGCCAAAGATTTGTTTATTTACTTTTCCTTGTAATAAGCGAAAGCAGTATATACCAGACGATGATTGCAGAAAAGCTGCAGATTCCCAAGAAGATGAGGAACGGAATGCAGACAAGCAGGAAAATGAAGCTTGTTTTATTGTCTTTCCATGACAGATTCTTGAATTTGAGTGAGAACATTGGAATCTCCGATACAAGCAGCCATGAGAAAAGGCAGACCAGCAGCAACAGATAAACCGGATGGAAATTGCTGCTCACCAGCCAGTCGTGAGCGCCCGTCACCAATGAAGCCCAGAACAAGGCGTTTGCCGGGACGGGAAGTCCTACGAAAGAGCTCGTCTGGCGGGTATCGTTGTTGAACTTGGCAAGCCGCAGTGCAGAGAATACGGACAAAAGAAATGCGAGATAGGGGAAAACGCCGGCCAAGCTTTCCATTGCGCCCGAATAGTCCATTTCCTTGAACAAGGAAAATACAATCAGGGAAGGGGCCACTCCGAAACTGACATCATCTGCCAGAGAATCCAAATCCTTGCCGATAATGGAGTGTGCGTCCAGTGCACGTGCCATCATGCCATCGAAGAAATCGAATACGGCACTGAAGATAATGAAAGCGAGTGCCCATTCATATCTGGCTTCGAATGCCATGACACAAGCAATACACCCGGAGAATAGGTTCAGGCAGGTCAGAGTATTTGGAATATGGCGGGTAATGCAGTTTGCCATTGTTGTTCTTTTATTATTTAAGTTTGGCTATCACAGTCTGATTGCCGGTAGTCAGTTGTCCTAGTTTAACGAATACTTCGGTGCCCAACGGTAGAAAGACATCCACGCGGGAGCCGAATTTGATGAAACCCATATGTTCGTCAATATAGCATTCCTCGCCCGGTTCGGCATAGGTCACGATGCGGCGCGCCATGGCTCCGGCTATCTGTCGTGCCATAATCTCCACGCCTTCCGGAGTTTCTATTACTACGGTGGAACGCTCGTTGTCGGTGCTGGCTTTGGGCAGCCAGGCTTTCATGAACTTCCCGTTTTTGTGCCATACCTTCTTTACCGTACCATCTACCGGATACCAGTTGGCGTGTACATTAACCAGACTCATGAATATAGATACCATGATACGGCGGTCGTGGAAGTATTCGTTTTCCTCCACTTCTTCCACCACTACGATTTTACCGTCGGCAGGAGCTACCACGACTTTCTCCGTTTCTTGTCCGAACAAACGGATGGGGCAGCGGAAGAAGTTCACGAGTATGCCATATACTATGAGGCTGATGACCGCTACTACGTAAAAAGGAACTTTGCATTCCAATCCGAAGTAAAGGGCAGTGTTGACAGCCAGAATCAGAACCAGGCTGCCTGCCAATGTATGTGTTCCTTCACGGTGTATGCGTATCTTTTTTAATCTTTTTAATCGACCCATGTATATCGTATTTGCTAATTTAGATAGAAATTATCTGCAAAAATAGGCTTATTTTGAAAATCTAACAAGGATTTGGAGAGAGAAATGTGCATGTTGATAACTTTTTGGGAAATATTTTTGTTAGCTGTGATAGAGGTTGTAATTTTAGGCTCTCAATAGAAAGGATATATATGCAAGATTTTGTTCATTTACATGTCCATACCCAATACTCTCTTCTGGATGGTCAGGCAAGTGTCAGCAGGCTGGTTGACAAGGCCATGAAGGATGGTATGAAAGGCATTGCCGTGACCGACCATGGAAATATGTTCGGTATCAAGGAGTTCACCAACTATGTCAACAAGAAGAACAGCGGGCCGAAGGGGGAGATAAAGGACCTCAAGAAAAGGATTGCCGGTATTGAAAGCGGTGAGATAGAGTGTGAAGACAAGGAAGCGGAGATTGCCGATTGTCGTGCCAAGATGGCAGAAGCGGAAAGCAAGTTGTTCAAGCCGATTGTAGGCTGTGAAATGTATGTGGCCCGCCGAACCATGGATAAGAAGGAGGGGAAGCCGGACCAGAGTGGCTATCACCTGATTGTGCTGGCAAAGAATGAGAAGGGGTATCACAATCTGATAAAACTTGTATCGCATGCCTGGACAAGGGGATACTATATGCGTCCGCGTACAGACCGCAGTGAACTGGAAAAGTACCATGAGGGGCTGATTGTCTGCTCGGCTTGTATCGGTGGCGAGGTTCCTAAGAAGATTATCAATGACCAGCTGGAAGAGGCAGAAGAAGCTGTACGCTGGTATAAGAATCTGTTTGGCGATGATTACTATCTGGAGCTTCAGCGCCATAAAGCCACTGTTCCCCGTGCCAACCACGAAGCCTATCCGCTTCAGCAGAAGGCGAATGCCAAGTTGCTGGAGCTTGCCCGGAAATATGACATTAAGGTTATCTGCTCTAATGACGTCCACTTTGTGGATGAAGAGAATGCAGAAGCGCACGACCGCCTGATTTGTCTGAGCACGGGCAAAGATCTGGATGACCCTACCCGAATGCTTTATACCAAGCAGGAATGGATGAAGACAAAGGCTGAGATGAACGCCTTGTTTGAGGATGTTCCCGAAGCCTTGTCCAATACCTTGGAGATTTTGGATAAGGTGGAGTATTATTCCATCGACCACGCTCCTATTATGCCTACGTTTGCTATTCCGGAAGATTTCGGAACGGAAGAGGGCTATCGGCAGAAATATACCGAAAAGGATTTGTTTGATGAGTTTACCCAGGATGAAAACGGCAAGGTGGTGCTGGATGAGGATGCCGCCAATGCCAAGATAAAGCGTCTGGGGGGCTACGACAAACTGTACCGTATCAAGCTGGAAGCCGACTATCTGGCAAAGTTGGCATTCGACGGTGCCAAGAAGTTGTACGGTGATCCCTTGTCCGACGAGGTGAAGGAACGTCTGGTCTTTGAGCTGTACATCATGAAGACGATGGGTTTCCCGGGATACTTCTTGATTGTGCAGGACTTTATCAATGCCGCCCGCACACAGCTGGGCGTTTCGGTAGGACCGGGACGTGGTTCGGCTGCCGGCTCGGCGGTGGCCTATTGCTTGGGCATCACGAAAATAGACCCGATTCAATACGACCTTCTGTTCGAGCGTTTCTTGAATCCCGACCGTATCTCTTTGCCTGATATCGATGTGGACTTCGATGATGACGGGCGTGGAGAAGTGCTCCGCTGGGTGACGGAGAAGTACGGGCAAGAGAAGGTGGCGCACATCATTACATACGGCACGATGGCAACCAAGATGGCTATCAAGGACGTGGCGCGCGTACAGAAACTGCCTTTGAGCGAATCGGACCGTCTGTGCAAGCTCGTGCCGGATAAGATTCCCGACAAGAAACTCAACCTGCCCAATGCCATTGCCTACGTGCCCGAATTGCAGGCTGCGGAGGCTTCGCCCGATCCCCTGGTGCGCGATACGATGAAATATGCCAAGATGCTGGAAGGTAATGTACGCGGTACGGGTGTGCATGCCTGCGGTACTATTATTTGCCGTGACGACATCACGGATTGGGTACCCGTCAGCACGGCGGATGATAAGGAGACGGGCGAGAAGATGCTCGTTACCCAATACGAAGGTTCCGTCATCGAAGATACGGGACTTATCAAGATGGACTTCCTCGGACTGAAAACCTTGTCCATCATTAAGGAAGCCGTTGCCAATGTACGTCTGCACCGCGGCTTGGAACTCGACATCGACAAGATATCCATTTCCGACCCTGCTACCTATAAACTCTATTGCGACGGCCGCACCATCGGTACGTTCCAGTTTGAATCGGCCGGTATGCAGAAATATCTGCGTGAGTTGCAACCGAGCACTTTCGAGGACTTGATTGCCATGAACGCCCTCTACCGTCCGGGACCTATGGATTATATCCCCGACTTCATCGACCGTAAGTGGGGACGCAAGCCCATCGAGTATGACATCCCCATCATGGAGAAGTATCTGAAGGATACCTACGGCATTACGGTCTACCAGGAGCAGGTCATGCTTCTGTCGCGTTTGCTGGCGGACTTCACCCGTGGTGAGTCCGATGCCTTGCGTAAAGCGATGGGTAAGAAACTGCGTGACAAGCTGGACCACATGAAGCCGAAATTCATTTCGGGTGGACAAAAGAACGGCCACGACCCGAAAGTGCTTGAGAAAATCTGGGCCGACTGGGAAAAGTTTGCGTCCTATGCCTTCAACAAGTCACATGCCACTTGCTATTCGTGGGTGGCCTATCAGACGGCTTTCCTCAAGGCCAACTATCCGGCCGAATACATGGCGGCGGTCATGAGCCGAAGTTTGGCGAATATTACCGATATAACCAAACTGATGGATGAATGCAAGGCAATGGGCATCAATACATTGGGGCCGGATGTGAATGAAAGTAACCTGAAGTTCACCGTGAACAAGGAAGGCAATATCCGTTTTGGTCTTGGCGCGGTGAAAGGGGTAGGCGAGGGTGCTGTGCAGAGCATCATGGAGGAACGCGAGAAGAATGGTCCTTTCAAGGGTATATTTGATTTTGTGCAGCGTGTCAATCTGACAGCCTGCAACAAGAAGAATCTGGAATGTCTTGCTTTGGCGGGCGGGTTCGACAGCTTCCCGGAGCTGAAGCGAGAGCAGTATTTTGCCGTAAATTCCAAGAACGAGGTCTTCCTCGAAACCTTGGTGCGGTATGGTAACCGTTACCAGGCCGACCAGGCTGCGGCTGCAAACTCCTTGTTCGGCGGTGAGAATGTGGTGGATATCGCCACTCCGGAAATACCGGTAGCGGAACGTTGGAGCGACCTCGACCGTTTGAACCGGGAGCGCGATTTGGTAGGTATCTATCTGTCCGCACACCCGTTGGATGAGTATTCCGTAGTTCTGGAGCATGTTTGCAACACTCACATGGCAGAGCTGGAAGATAAGACGGCACTTGTGGGACGCGAAATAACAATGGGTGGCATCGTGACCGCCGTGCGTCGCGGTATCAGCAAAAATGGAAATCCTTACGGCATAGCCAAGATTGAAGACTATTCCGGTTCGGCAGAGCTTCCTTTCTTCGGAAATGATTGGGTGACCTATCAGGGGTATCTGGGTGAACGTACCTTCTTGTTCATCAAAGCCCGTTGCCAGCCCAAGCAATGGCGGCAGGATGAGTTGGAGCTGAAGATAACCTCCATGGAACTGTTGCCTGACGTCAAGGAGAAACTGATTGAGAAGATAACCATTCTCATTCCGCTGAGTGTGCTGAACAAGGCTTTGATAACTGAACTGGCAGAACTGACCAAGGAACGTCCGGGCAGTACGGAGCTTTATTTCAAAGTCAGAGATGAGGATAGCAAGATGACGGTCGATTTGATTTCCCGTCCCGTGAAGCTTTCCGTGGGGCGTGAACTGATTACTTATTTAAAAGAGCGTCCGGACCTTGAGTTCAGGATTAATTAGTTATCTTTGTTGGAAAACGAAGATAGGCTGCACCTCGGCATAAAAAATGAACAAGTTCATTTTGTTTTGCATTCGGTTTGCACTATCTTTGCTTTGAAAGCGAAGGTTGATAAAACGCAATTGACAGTAAATTAATAATTATAGTTGACATTTAATATTAAAAGAAATGGCTTTAGAAATTACAGACAGCAATTTTCAAGAAATCCTGGCAGAGGGAAAGCCGGTCGTTATGGATTTCTGGGCACCTTGGTGCGGCCCTTGTAAGATGGTGGGACCAATCATCGATGAATTGGCTACTGAATATGAAGGAAAGGTGATTATTGGCAAATGTGACGTGGATGAGAACGGTGATGTGGCTGCCGAATATGGCATACGCAACATCCCTACAGTCTTGTTCTTCAAGAATGGAGAGCTGGTGGACAAGCAGGTAGGTTCTGCTCCGAAATCTGCTTACGTGGCCAAGATAGAAGCGATATTATAAGGTACTATTTGACGATTTACGATTTACCCTTTCGGCATCATGGCGCAGCCAAATAGTAAATAGTAAATCGTCAAATAGTCAATAACATTAACCCTTTAAGCAATAGTAAGTATGGGAATGGAAGACGATTTTTTGCAGAATGATGTCGATGATGAAAAGACCATCGAGTACATCAAGAATTATTTGCCGCAGGAGTTGAAAGAGAAGTTCTCTGACGACGAGTTCTATTATTTTCTCGATTTGATTGACGAGTACTATTCCGAGAGCGGCATCCTTGATGCACAGCCGGATGCGGATGGGTACATCGAGATTGATTTGGGGAAAATCGTGGACTATATTGTCAAGGAAGCCCATAAGGATGAGATGGGTGACTATGATCCGGAAGAAATCCTTTTCATCGTACAAGGTGAGATGGAATATACGGAATCTTTGGACGAAGAATAGTCTGTATCAAAAGTATAGGAAAATCGCGGATGAGCATGGCTTCATCCGCGATTTTTTGTTTTTATGTGACCGGTGGCGTATTCAGAAAAAAGAAGATGGACGTGCCGATGAGAATGACACCCAATACACCGTAGAACAGGCGGGCTTGTCGCCGCCCTACATTTTGTACGATAAACTGGGTGTTTCGGGCAGTAAAGAACCAGTTCCAGTCCAATATAGCTGCCAGCAAGGCGATGATGCCTGCGACGGCGAAAATCCCTTGAACGATGTATTGGCTCATCAGAAATAAGAATTAAGAATTAAAAATTAAAGCGGGGGAAAAGCATGCCTTATTCAAAGCTCTCTAACGTGACTTCCCGCTCTCCGTTCTCCACTTCTTCGATGGTGACCTTGATGGTGTTGCCCGGCAAGAGTTCCTCTACCAGCTCCGGCCATTCTATGAAGCAGAGGGCGCCGCTGTAGAAGTAATCTTCGTAACCCATGTCATACACTTCTTCCAGTTTCTTGATGCGGTAGAAGTCGAAATGGTAAATCAGTTCGCCGGCAGTGTCGGAACGGTATTCGTTGACAATGGCGAAGGTAGGGGAGGTGATGACGTCGGAAACGCCCAACTCCTCGCAAACGGCTTTGATGAAAGTTGTCTTGCCCGCCCCCATTTTTCCGTAAAGAGCGAAGACGGTATTATCACCCATTTCAGCGATGAACTGGCGGGCGGCTTCGTGAATCTGGTCTAATGACTGAATTTTGATTTCCATTGTGTCTTTTGATTTAGCGTTGCAAATATAGCCAAAAACTTTTTCCTGTCTTGCAAATGGCATAGATAATGATGGAAAAGAATATGATGGATGCACCCGAGGGGACATTCAAGTAGAAAGAAATCATCAGCCCGCCCAGGCAACTGAGGTAACCGATGCCGATGGAAAGCCAGATGATGCGGTGGAACCGGTGCGAGAACAAGTTGGCGGTCATCTGCGGAACGGTGAGCAGCGAAATGACCAGCACGATGCCCACCATGCGCAGGCATGCCACGATGGTCAGCGCAATGAACATCATCAGTACATATTCGAATACCTGCACCGGAATACCTTGCGAGCGGGCAAACTCCCGGTCGAAGGCTACGTAGATGATGGGATGGAGATACAGCGCGAAAAACAGTATCAGCAGCAGGGCAAGCCCTCCCAATAGAGCGATGTCGCTCCAGGTAATCGTGAGAATGTTGCCGAAGAGATAGGCGGACAAGTCGGGTGCGAATCCCGGCGAGAGGAAAGTGAACATGATGCCCAGTGCCATGCCCAATGTCCAGAATACGGCAATGGCGGAGTCTTCCCGCATGTCCTTCCGTTTGCTGAGCCACTCTACACCGAAAGCGGACAAGACTGCAAACAAGGCTGCCGACAGAATGGGGGAAATGCCGGTATACAATCCCAGGCCGATACCGCCAAAAGATGCATGCGTCAATCCGCCGCTGATGAACACTAGTCTCCGGGTGACGATGTATGTGCCTATCAGCCCGCAAGCAATGCTTGCCAGCAGACTGCCGATGAGGGCATGTTGGAAAAAAGTGTATTGCAGTAGCTCCATTTATTCAATTAAAAATTAAGAATTAAAAATTAAAAGTTGGATGTGGAGTGTTAGGAATGGGGGGTGAGACGGCGTTCGCCGATGATGAGGAACACTTCATCCTTGATGTTGTCCGGCAAGGCTATGCCACGCAGTTGCAGGCTGCGCACCCATCCGGCTACGTCCGTGTCTTGCATGGTGTAGAACACGTCGCGGAACTCGTCTTCCTGCTCGGGAGTATAGGCATCGGGAGCGGTGCCGATGTATTTGTCCAGTTCTTCGTCATCGTAATATTCTATTTGCTTGCTGACGGCTGCCAGCAGGCTGTCACGTTCGCAGATTTCATGCTGTCCGCAGCACTCGGCATCCACTTCCTGCACTTCGGGCATGGCGTCCAGTTCGCCGCGGTCTATCTTCTTCTGCAGTTTCCGGTTGCGTATAATTCCGGCTGTGGCTGCCACGAGGGCAAGGGCAATCAGGCTAATAATCAATATCCACATGGGCTTCCTTTTCTTGAAAAACATGTTCCATTAATAGAACGGACAAAGATACATATTGTTTTGTACACGACAAAATAATGCTTCAGATTGCAGGTAGGTAGATTACTTCCACCCGACGCAGGCATTACTTGCTTGGAACGTAGTGTAAAACTACTTTGGATACATCCTAATCTTAGAATGTATCCTTTATTTCTAAGAATAAAGGTTATATTCTTAAGAATAAAGGCTGTATTTCTAAGAATAAAAGCTTTATTCTAAGATTGCATTGCATTTTGGCAGACTTTAAATCCCGCCTTTTGCAAGTCTTCCCAGTAAGCAGGGTAAGATTTGGTAACGACCTGTGGTTCATCTATCTGTATTTGGGGCAGTACAAGGCAGGCGGGGGCAAATGCCATGGCCATACGGTGGTCTTCGTAGGTGGCGATGACGGGGTCAGCGTCTGCCGGGCAGCGTTCGCCATCCCACAACAAGATGCTGTCTTGCTCGGAGCGCACGACGTAACCCAGTTTACGCAGTTCCGTAATGAGGGCGGTGATACGGTCGGTCTCCTTTATTTTAAGGCTTTGCAGTCCGGTGAAGCGGAAAGGGATGTCCATCAGGCAGCAGGTGACGACAAAGGTCTGCGCCAGGTCCGGGATGTCCACCATGTCTTCGTCGAGACGGGTGGCGGGAGTACCCTTCCGGGTCAGTTTTACTCCCCGGTCTGTATATTCGGTATGGACGCCGAGGCGGGTAAAGACTTCCGCGCCGCGGCTGTCGCCTTGATAGCTGTGGGCGAAGAGACCGAGCAGTTCGATTTCTGCCGTGTGCGCTTCTTCCTTCGTGCTGTCTTCACTTTCTTTTGCGCTACTTCTGTCTCCCCCTTTTATTTTTTCATTTTTAATTCCTTCTATTGCCATCATCTGATACCAGTAAGAGGCGGCGCTCCAATCGCTTTCTACGGTGAAAGGGGTATCCGTGTATCCGCCGGGGCTGACGGTGATGCAATCTTCGGAGACCCAGTCGGCTTGGGCGCCGAAGTCGCGCATCAGTTGCAGGGTCAGGTTGATGTAGGGGCGGGAGATGATGTCACCCGTCAAGTGCAGGCGCAGGCCTTTGGGAAGGACGGTACCAATCATCAGCAGGGCGGATATGTATTGTGAGCTGACATTGCCGGCGAGGGATATTTCGCTGCCGGTCAGTTCTGTTCCGGTGATGCGCAAGGGAGGGAACCCTTCATTTCCGACGTATTCTATGCGGGCGCCGAGCTCTCGCAGGGCGTCTACCAGTATGCGGATGGGGCGTTGCTGCATGCGTTGCGTACCGGTGATGATTCGGGTGCCAGGAGTTACGCTGAGGTAGGCGGTGAGGAAACGCATGGCGGTGCCGGCGGCAAGGATATCTATATGTCCGGGATTTCCGTCGAGGGCGCGAGTCATCACTATGGTGTCGTCACAATCGCTCAGATTGCGGGGCAGGATATTGCCGTGGGCAAGGGAGTGGAGGATGAGTGCCCGGTTACTGATACTTTTGGATGCCGGGAGCTGTATGGCTGCGTGCAGTGAGGCAGGAGCGGAAACGGTATATCGCATGGTCGTATTTGTTAAGTTACGGTGGTAAGGAGTTTTTTTATTGTCACTGCAAAAGTAGGATAAATCTTTGGGAAATGGAAAAAAGGAAACTTGTTTCTGTGGTTTCAATCTTTCGTTTATCTTTGCGGAGGTAAGTCCTGCTATCGGGACGGATAGATATAATTAAGCATCATTCTTATGGAAATAGATTTAACCACCCCCGCCTTGCTGTTTTCGGCCATATCGCTGATTATGCTGGCCTATACCAACCGTTTCTTGTCCTATGCCCAACTGGTGCGCACCTTGAAGGAACAGTACATGGAGAACCCGTCTTCGGTGAAGGCGGCGCAGATTGCCAACCTGAGGAAGCGGCTCTACCTGACGCGTGCCATGCAGGTGGCGGGCATCGGCAGCCTGCTGCTGTGCGTGGTCAGCATGTTCTTTGTCTATATCCGTCTCCATCTGCTTTCGGCCTATATCTTCGGTTTGGCGCTGATATTGCTGATTATTTCGCTGGCCATATCGGTGTACGAAATATATATATCGGTGAAGTCTTTGGAGATACATCTCAACGATATGCACGAGTAGAGGCTCTACGGGATGATGTTCCGTACGGGGAGTTCCAGTTCTCCCCAGTCAATCATGGCATTGAACAGCCTGACAGTAGAGAATGAAGGCAAGTCTTCCGGTCTGATATCTTTTTCCTGCAAGATTCCTTCTTCCAGCAAGGCTGCCCGTTTGGTCCCTTTCAGCAGGGGATGTGCCGGCGTGTACCAGTGGGTACCGTCGGAAAGGGCGATGTTGGCGATGGAGGTGTCTGTCAGCAGGCCTTGTTTCACAATCAGAATGTCGTCGCATGCGCCGCGCAGGGCAAAGAGGCAGTTCAGCGGTTCGCGTCCGGCGCTTTTGTAGGTGTAGTCGATGGTATCGGCCTGCATCAGTGCCAGCGAATGCACGTGCCGCACGGCGTAGGGGGAGTAGCTGAGGTCTTCAATACCTTTTTCACCATACACTACGCGTGCCTTGACGATGCCCGCCCCGGTGATGCCTGCTCCACAGCCGGGAGACGACAGATAATCGGACAGTTGCAGCGGTGTGCTTTCCGGCCAGAAGTGGGCGCGGGTATCGTTCAGCCTCCGGTTGTGGCGGGAAAGGTTGCAGACCCTTCCGTGGTCGATGCGTATGGTTTCAATAAATAGGCACATATATTTTCTGTATTACTTCGTTGTATTCGCTTTCCCACCGGCTTTTGGCGGTGATGCCGCCTCCTGCCTTGAAGTGGAGCTGGCCGTTTTCCTGCTCGATGAAGCGTATCATGACAGCGCTGTCCAGCTGTCCGTCGGCATAATGCCCCATGATGCCGGTGTAGAAGCCCCGGCGGTAGTCTTCGGCCTGGGCGATGATTTCTACGGTTTTGGGCTTGGGGGCGCCGGTGATGGAGCCGGCAGGAAGCAGGCGGAAGATGATGTCGCCCAGGTGTGCGGTGTAGTCTTCGGGCAGGGTGCCGCATATCTCGGAGCTGGTCTGGAGGATGGGGCCCTTATTGGTTTGCAGGCGGTCTATATATCGGTAGGAGGTCACTTCGACGTGTTCCGAAACCATGCTGAGGTCATTGCGTATCAGGTCGACGATGGTGGCGTGCTCGGCTGCCTCTTTGGTGTCCTGCATCAAGAGCTGTTCCGCATCGGGCAGGGTAGCGTCGATGGTGCCTTTCATGGGGAAGGACTTTATCTTGCCCTTCTCTATGCGGACAAAGATTTCGGGGGAGAAGCAGACGAACCGGTCTTTCAGCCACAGCTTGTACAAGGCTTCGGAGTGGAGGAATATTTCTTCCAGTGTCAGATTGGTGGTGACGGGTACCCGGCAAGTGAGGTTCGTCAGGTAGCTGTTGCCTGCCAGCAGGTTTTGCTTCACGAGGTCGAACGAATGTCTGTATGCGGCGGGGGAAGGGGGAGTGATGTCCCACTGGATAGGGCCGGCGCATCGGGCGGCTGTGCTTCTGGCAAGGGCTGTTGCAGCCGTCTCCGTGTTGCCTGCCTTCGGGAATTGGAAAAGGCAGGTGGCGGGGTCTATCCGGTCGAGGGGCTCAATGTGCGACTGCTCTTGCGCGTAGTCTACGATGAAGAGGAAGGGCACATTGGCTCCGGCCAGTGCGTTCATGCGGGCGATGGTTTCTGTCCGGCTGTACGTCTTCATGCGTCAATAGACTGCGGAGGCTATCACCTGGATTATCAGAATGAGGAACACCATGGCAATGGGATATACCGTGGCATAGGCCACGCTCGGTATGTTGCTGTCCGTCATGGAGTCGGCGGCGGCAAGGCCGGGCGTACTGGTCATGCCGCCGGTGATGGTGCCCAGCAGGTCGAGAATGTTTATCTTGAACACGAACAGGCCTACGCATACTGCCACCAGCATGGGCACCAGCGTGATGGCGGCGCCTACGCCGAACAAGAGCCAGCCGCTTTCCTGGAACGTGGCCATCAGATTCCGTCCTGCCGATGTCCCTACTTCGGCAAGGAAGAGCAGCAGTCCCAGCTGGCGCAGCAGTTGGTTGGCAGGGCCGGACATGGACCACAGAATGGGGCCGGTCTTTCCGATGGCGCTCAGGAACAAGGCGACCATCAGGATGCCTCCCGTCAGTCCCGGAGAGAACGACAGACTGTCCGAGAAGGAGATGTTGAGCTTGCCGAAGAGCACGCCCAGCACGATGCCCAGGGCGATGGGGAAGAAGTCGGTGTCGGACAGTTGCTTGGTGTCGTTGCCCAGCAGGCGTGCCACTCCCTTGATGCCGTCCTTCTCGCCCACCACCATCAGCTTGTCGCCGAATTTCAGGGCGAGGTCGGGCGAGGGGGAGAGGTCGATGCCGCTTCGGCGGATACGGGTGACGGTGCAGCCGAAGTTCTTCATCAGGTTGAGGTCGCCCAGCTGCTTGTTTATCATATCCTTCTTGGTGAGCAGCAGGGATTCAATCTCCTGCATGTCTACGAGTGGCAGTTCGCCTTCTTCGCGTTCGCCCACGAGGACGGCGAGCTGGTTTAAGGCCTCTTCGCTACCCACGGCTTGTATGTAGTCTCCCTCGTGCAGGATGGTCTGGGCGGTGGGGATGGCTATCTGCTCGTTGTGCTTGTGGCGTGAGATGACGGCTCCGGTCATGGCGCGCGCATTGATTTGCATCAGGCTCCGGTCGAAGACGGCGGGGTTGGTTACGCGGAACAGACAGGTTGTCAGTTCCGGGAACTGGCTGCGGCGTTCCTTCTCCAACCGGCGCGCCTCCTTGTCGAGGTCGATGCGCATGATACGGGGCAGCAGCTTAACGAAGAGAATCACGCCGATAACGCCGAAAGGATAGGCAATACCGTAAGCGATGGATGCCAGTGGGGAATGGGTGCTGTCAATGGCAACGGCGAGTCCCGGCGTACTGGTCAGGGCACCGGCTATCAGTCCCACGACACTGGGAGTATCGATGTCGAAGGCATATTTCAGTCCTACTGCCGTCAGGGCGGCGGAGCAGATGATGAGCAGGGTGATGATGATAAGCGTCTTGCCCTTGCTCCGGAAGGAGTCGAAAAATCCGGGACCGGCCTGGATGCCGATGGTGAAGATGAAGAGCACCAGTCCGAAGTTTCCTAATTCTTTGGGGATGATGACACCGAAGTGTCCGAACAGCAGGGCAATGAAGATGACGGCGGAGACGTCGAGCGAAAGCCCTTTAATCTTGATTCTTCCCAACATGAAGCCTAAAGCCACAATGAGAAAGAGCGCGAAATAGGAGGAGTTTAACAAGTCAGCAAACATAATCAGTTAAAGAGTTAGGAATTTATGTCACAAAGATAGTGCAAAAAAGTGAGATAGAAAAAGTCTTGCTTCCTTGTGGCATATAAAAAAAGATGATGTGCCATCAACCGTTTTGACACATCATCTTAATATATATATCGGCCTATATGACCGGTATTCCTGCGTGGGGCAGGGCGGTACTTATTTTTCGAGTTCCTTCAGCAGTTCCTCTACGGCAGCTTTCAGCTGTGTGTCTTCTCCCTTCACGATGGTCTCGGGTGAATTGGCTACTTTGATGTCCGGCTCCAGCTGCGAGTTCTCCAGATAGCTGCCGTCCGACAGGCGGTAGCCCACGACGGGGATGCCGAATACCAATGACGGGTCTTGCAGGCGTTCCCACGACACGCTGGTCATGGTTCCCGGCACGGGCATGCCTACCAGCTTGCCCAGTCCGCGGTGGCTGTAAACCCACGGCGTGCCGTGCGCATTGGAGTAGTTGGCCTCGCACATCACCATGATGGAGGGTTTGTTCCAGCGGCGGCTGGGCATGTCGCACGCCTCGCGGCCGCGCACCACTTGGGTGAAGTATTTCTGTCCGCTGAAAAGTATCTCTATATCCTCGTGCAAGCGTCCGCCGCCATTGAAACGGGTGTCGATGACGATGCCTTCGCGGTTGTTGTATTTTCCCAGGATGTCCGAGTAGACGGAACGGAAACTGTCGTCTCCCATAGACTCGATGTGCACGTAACCCAATCGGCCACCCGACCATCGGTCAACGTCTGCCGCACGCTGTTTCACCCAGCGGCTGTAGAGTAAATCGCTGAACGCACCGTTCGTAATGGGGATAATGACCTCTTCCCAGTGCTCCTTGGTCTGCGGGTCGAAGAGAGAAACAAGTGTTTTCTTCCGTGCCTTGTTGTTGAGCAGCGTGTAGTAGTCTGCATCGGGGGTGATTTCCACGCCGTCTATCTTCTCGATGACTGTGCCGGCTTTCACCCGGGTGTTGGCTGTGTCGAAGGGGCCTTTCTCCACTACTTCGGCAATGAGCATGCCCTTGCCCGTGTAGTTCCAGTCGAAGAACAGTCCCAGGCTGGCAGTAGGTTCGGATTGCCCTTTGGGATAGAAACGGCCGCCGGTGTGAGATACGTTCAGCTCGCCCAGCCATTCGCTCAGCAGTTCGGCAAAGTCATAATTGTTGTTGATATGGGGCAGGAAGCGGCGATAGGCGGCGGTCATCTTGTCCCAGTCCACTCCGTGCATATTGGTATTGTAGAATCGCTTCTGCTGTTGGCGGTACACGTGGTCGAACATGTATTCGCGCTCCGCAGCCAGGTCCATCTTGGCATCTACCTGGAAGGTGATGGGGGTCAGCGCGTCGGATGAAGTGTCCATTTTCTGCATCTTGCGGCTGCCCAGCAGGAAGAGGCTTTTGCCGTCCTTGTCCAGCTGCATGTCCGCCCATCCGGCATCCATCTTGTGCAGCAGTTTGGTTTCCTTCTTGCGGAGGTTCATCTTCCAGAGGTCGTAGCCACCTTCGAAGGCTGCCAGGTAGTAGAGTGTCTCGCCATCCTTGGAGATGATGGTGCTGCCCATGTCGGAAGAATTCGGGGTGAGGCGCACCACACGGTCTTCGATGCCTTTCAGCTCTACGACGATGTCTTTCGGCTGGTCATCTTTTTCGTCAGCATTGCTGTCTTTCTTGTCGTATTTCTTCTTTTTATCCTTGTTTTTGCCTTGGGGGGTGTCCTTCCCGGCAGACTTCTTCTGCTCCTTCTCCAGCTCCTTGCGCAACTCGTAGTCTTCTTTGCTCAGGCAGTATTTGTCGTAGGCGTCTTGGTTGAGGAAGACGAGCATGGCGTCGTTCAGCGAGCCCCATGAGGCATGGGCACGCATGCCGTAGCGTTCGGTGGTGAAAAGGATGGCGTTGCCGTCCAGCGCAAAGTGGGGATAGCCGCTCATGTAGCCGCTATTGGTGAGGTTGATGATGTCTTTGCCTCCCTCTGCGCTGACCAGGCCGATGTCGGAGTAGGGGTCGTGCTTGTTACCCGTGAACTCAAGTGTAAACCATTTACCGTCCGGCGACCATGCGTAGTCAAATCCTCCGCCGGTGCTGTACCAGGTGGAGCCGTCCGTAATCTGGCGCACCTTCTTCGTCTCCAGATTGAGCACCATCAGCCGGATGCGGTCTTCGATAAAGGCGAGTTCCTTGCCGTCGGGCGAGAATTGCGGATAGGCACGTTCCACGGTGGTGGAGGGCAGCAGCACTTCTTCTTCAATCAGCGTGGCGTTCGGGAAGTTAGGGTCTTCCTTGCGGGCTATCTTGGCAAGGTAGAGCTGCCAGTTGCCGCCTCGCTCGCTGGCGTAGGCCAGGGTGCGGTTGTCCGTCGCAAAGGAGAGGCCCGCTTCGCGTGCCGGTGTGTGCGTCACCTGCTTGGTAGTGGCATAGTCTGCCGAAGTGACAAAGACTTCTCCGCGCAGCGTGAAGGCAATCTGTTTTCCGTCCGGGGACACAACGGCAGAGGTGGCTCCGTCGGAAGACTGCAGGTTGGCGAATTGCGGCCGGTCATCGCGCACCAGTTCTATGGCGACTTTCTTCGGGGTGGCATCCGGCTGCTGGGTATAGATTTCGCCGTCGTAACTGTAGCACAACGTCCCGCCGTCACTCATGGAGAGGAAGCGCACGGGATGTGTCTTGAAGCTGGTGATGGGCTTCACCTCTCGGGGCTGTGCCAGCGGGAAGGCATACACGTTGAATGAGCCGCCGTTTCTCTCACTCAGAAAGTAAACCGTTCTTCCATCGGGTGACAACACCGGGTTGCGGTCTTCGCCCGCGCGGTCGGTGAGGTTGGTATGGATACCCGTCTTTGCATCATACAGCCAGATGTCGCGGGTGATGGAGGAGGTGTGGTGCTTTCTCCATTCATCTTCAAATCCCTTGCGGTCTTGGTAGAGGAACTGATGGCCCGCCTTGTCGAAGCAGACCGCTTCGGCAGGGGTGCCCAGCACTTGCTCCGTACGCCCTCCCGTTGCAGGTACTTTGTAAAGCTCGGTCATGGCCGAAGTGGGGAAAAGAGCGCTGCTTGCCGGGTCCTGGATGGAGGCGGAAAACAAGATATACTTTCCGTCCGGAGTGAATGTGGAGGGTATCTCACCGGTGGAGTGGGTAGTGAGCCGTTGGGCGGTTCCGCCGTCTGCCGGCATCACGAATACGTCGAAGTTGCCGTATCTGTCGCTGGCAAAGGCTATTTGTTTGCCGTCCGGCGACCATATGGGGGTACATTCGTAGCTCTCTTGGGTAGTAAGCTGTGTGGCGGTTCCACCTTTGGCCGGCACCTTGTAGATGTCTCCTTTGTAGCAGAATGCGATTTCCGTACCGTCGGGAGAGATTTGCACATCGCGCATCCAGAGCGGCGTGGCGGCATGTCCGGCAATGGCAGTAAGGCCTAGTGCAAGGATTGCAAGGGTTTTCTTCATAAGTGTGTGGGTTGATGTTAATATAGAATGTTTATAAACGTCATGATGCTGTCCACAAGGCAAGGAGCGAGGTACGTCATTTCATACCTCGTGCCTTGTATATCTGTTCTTTGGCATTGTTGATGCTTTGGAACTTCTCTTCTGCGGCTTTCTTGATGTCTTCGCCCAGCGTTGCCACCCGGTCGGGATGGTGTTTCAAGGCTAGGCGGCGGTAAGCGGCACGCACTTCGTCATTGGTGGCAGTGGGTTCAATTTCAAGTACTTTGTAGGCCTCGTTCAGTGAGCTACCGCCTAGGTTAAGCATGGATTCCACTTCCTTGACGGATAGTCCCATGTACATGGCCACTTCTTTCAAGGCTTCTATCTCCTCGTTGCAGACGTGTCCGTCGCTTTTGGCAATTTCTACCAAGAATACCAGCAGTTGCAAGCGTTCCTCGTATGTCAGGTTGGCGGCAATCTGCGTTCCACAGTCACGGATGGTGTTTTTAAATGCCAGTGGGTTTTGTCTGTCCATCTGCTTGCGCTGTTCGAAGAGGTTGAGCAGTATCCGTTCTCCCTCGCCCACGGCAGCCTCACCGAATGTGCTTCTCAGAAAGCGGCGGACGAATTCCATTTCACTATGCATGATGCGCCCGTCTGCACGGATAATGTACGAAGCCATCACGAGCATGGAGAAGAGGAAACTGTTCCGTTGCCCGGTATAGGTAGTGCCGTGCGTTGGTTCTTCTCCATAATAACTGCCTGCGTCACTTGAATCGGTGTCGAACAGTGAACCGAATACAAAACCTGCCAAGGCTCCCAGCGGTCCTCCGGCCATGAAGCCGATGATGCCGCCTATCCATTTAGCTGCTCCCATAATTTTTCTTGTTTAAAGTGCAAAAATAGAGATTTCTTACGAGAATTCCAGTAAAAGTGGATGAAGTATTGGGAGATGGGGGAAGATATTGCATTGGCAGACGGAGTGCTCGAAGAAGAAAAAGATATTATCAATTAGTCGGCAGATGTATTGAATATTCCCGAACGCACTGCTATTCCGATTCGGTGTAACCATCCTTCTGTACCATTAGCGTTGCCCGGCATGTCGATATCTGCATCATCAGGGCGTCCTGGTGTCGTAATATCCTCCGCATCAAGGTCTTCGGGAAGTGTTTCCGGAATATGTCTTGAAGTGGATGTTACCTTGTAAATTTTCTGCATGGACTCGTTCAGATAGGTAGTAGCCCCGTAGGTAAAGAAAGGAATGATTACCTTGTCTTTCAGGTCGTATGCTTCGAGGAATGTACAGACTACCATTGCGGGTTGATGCCACCAGCAAGGCGAACCGACGAAAATTGTATCATATTTCGCCAATGCCTATTTATCAAGCAGATTCGCTACTCCAGGGCGCAGGTCATTATAGGCTTCATGCTGAATGCGGTCGCTGTCATCGTAAGGATTTGCAGCATACGGTTCGGCAGCCTCAATGCGATGGATATCTGCGCCTGTAAGTTTCACGATACGTTCGGCAATGGCCTGGGTGTGTCCTTCGGCAGAGAAGTAGAGCACAAGCATATTGCCGTTTCCGGATGGAGTATCGGGAGTGTCGTCGGTGGTAGAGCATGCTGCCATTGTCGTTAGAGAGAGGAGCAAGAGCGGAATAAGAAGTAACTTTTTCATATTCGAGTTGTTTTTAGATATTTATTGATTAGTGTATTCTTCATCGCTTACAGGTTCATACCACTGTGTAGCACCCAAATGAACTTTTGTATTGATAGCTATATGCGTGAATCCGCTGTCGGGAGCCGCTCCGTGCCAATGCACCACATCTGCCGGAATAGCGACTACATCGCCGGGATTCAACACTTGTATAGGCTTCCCCTTTTCCTGATAGTAACCTTTTCCGGCGGTGGCAATCAGAATCTGTCCGCCCGGATGCGAATGCCAGCTGTTTCGGGCTTTCGGCTCGAATATCACGTCGGAGACTACCACATCGAATGTTTCACTGTCGGTCATCAGCCGTTGGAGGTATGCCGTTCCGTTGAAATTGCTGCCCTCGATGGCATCTCCTTGGGGAAAGAGAGAGGCTGATGCTTTTGGGGGTGTTTCAATCTTGTTTTCCGGTTTCGGACTGCAAGCACCAAGTGTTGCAGCCAGTAGAAATAAGTAAGTCATCTTTTTCATCTTGAAGAGTTATTTTAAATGTTGTTTAAAGAAAGAGTCCAGTTTGGGAAGCGTGATTTTCAGATATTTCGGCTGGTCGTATAAATCCACGTGCGTAGCTCCGGGTACGACAAACAGTTCTTTCGGTTCGGCGGCTTTCGCGTATGCGTCCTCAGAAAAATATTTCGATACTGCATTTTCTCCCACTATGAAAAGCATAGGACGTGGCGATATAGTCTCGATTTGCGCAAAGGGGAAGAAGTTCATCATCGGTGCGAGGCTCGTGTAGGAGTAATAGCCCGTAGAGTTGGGATGCTGACCGCGTTGTGGATTGTCGTAATAATCGAGGAAGTCGATGGCAAACTTCGGTGTGTTCTCATCCACTTTTTCGGGCAGGGCACGGATATCCTTGCGTACAGCCCCACCATATTCCATCGTACGCTGGCGGCCGATTTCATCAAGGATAGCCATACGCTGTTCGTAAGTCTGCGAGTCGCCTACACCCTGACGGCGGGCGCGGCCCATGTCGTACATACTGATGGTGGCAAGTGCCTTGATGCGATGGTCTATCTGCGTAGCACTGACAGAGTAGCAGCCTCCGCCACAGATGCCGATTACTCCTATCTTATCAGCATAGACAGCCGGATGGTTCGTGAGGAAATCGACTGCCGCACTGAAGTCTTCTACCCGCACTTCGGGCGATTCCATACGACGCGGATAACCGCCACTCTCGCCATAATAGGACGCATCGAAGGCTAATGCCACATAGCCGAGTTCCGCCAACTTACGGGCATGGAGTCCCGAAGTCTGTTCTTTGACGCCACCAAAGGGATGACCGACGATGATGGCGGCATATTTCTTTGTGGCATCATAGTCTGCAGGGAAATAGAGGTCGCCAACTATATCAATCAAAAAACGGTTGTGGAATGTCACTTTCTGTTTCTTCACGTCATTCTCCACTGCTACAATCGGGGTTTCCGGTTTGATAGTCAACCCTTTGCTTTGCAATAATTCGTTCAATACTTGTTTGCCATTATCGGCTTCGCTACGTCCGATATTCTTTTCAATGATAGCCAGCACACCGCGTAATTCGTCCGGTGTTACGCCTACATTCAGCGCAATACCCATGTGCCCTTTCAGCATCGGTTCCACGCCTTTGCCCAAAGAAGCTATTATGGCAACGGTTGCCAGTTCCCGTTCGGCATAGGTCAGCACGTCCCGCTCGAAAAGCTCGGCAAAGAGATGTTCTTTAAGGAATACTTCGATTTCCGGGGCCAGGACGGCATAGTTGGCTTTCGGCGCATCTGCCGGGGTGCCCGAAATCTCTGCAAGAATGTCACGTCCGCGTTCGTATTTGCTGCGGGTATCGGTTATCGGTGACGCTTCGCGCCCCTGGTTGTCTCTGATGCCTTTTGCCTTACGCTCGTCAAGTACCGCAACCAATGTTTGCAGTCCGCGCAGGGCACGCGGAAAACCACAATAGGCGTAGGAATGGACCATAACTTCTTTAAGCTCGCTGACGGTGATACCGCTATTCAGTCCACCGATAAGGACTGTTCTTAATTGGTCGAGGTGCCCCATGCTTGTAAGGGCTGCGACCTCTGCGATGTATTGTCGTTTACTGTTCATGGTTTGTTCTGCTCTCGGTGTTTGCGAAGCTGCGATGCCGCATCCAAAGACAAGTCCGAGTAGCGTTGTCATAATTCTCATTTTTAGTTTCATAATCTTTATTATTATGTATCAAGTTTTACTTGCTGCAAAATTAGGCTGGATTTTCCACTTCGACCGGTCATGAATTACGGTTTAAAGGATAATTTTTACTGATTGGAGAGATAACCTGAAGATATTTTCTACATTTGCATAGAAACCACTGAAATAGACTGTTATGGAGAAGGTTATGCAACTGAAAACGATAAAGGAGTACAATGACTATATGGGTGTGGAAACAAGGCATCCTCTGGTCAGTGTCATAGAGGGAAGCCGTATGCCGCACCCCGTACCCCATGCACGCAAGCACGTGGGGATGTATGTGATTTTTCTGAAAGAACTACGATGTACGGACGATTTGACCTACGGTCGTCGCTCTTACGATTTTCAGGAGAACACGCTGGTGTTTATCGCTCCGGGGCAAGTATTCGGGCATGAAGCCGACGGGTCGACTTTTACCGGTTCCGGATGGTGTCTGTTGTTCCATCCCGACCTGCTACGCGGTACGCCGCTCGGTCGGCATATGCAGGATTATACGTTTTTCTCATACGCCGCTAACGAAGCATTGCATCTATCCAAACAAGAGCAACAGACCATCATTGATTGTTTGACAAAGATTGACGAGGAAACATACAACCAGGCAGACCGTCACACTAACCTGATTATCGCTTCTGCCATCGAGCTGCTGCTCAACTATTGCATTCGTTTCTATGATAGACAGTTTACTACCCGTAAAAAGGAGAACAAGGGCATGCTCGGCTCTTTTGAAGCATTGCTGAACGACTATTTCGTATCGGATAAACCCGCTGAGCGGGGTACGCTGACTGTGGCTTATTGTGCAGACCAACTGAACCTGTCTGCAAATTATTTCGGAGACTTGATTAAAAAGGAGACAGGTGTTTCTGCGCAAGAATATATATTAACCAAAATAATGGATAGGGCAAAAGAGTTGCTTACTGACCCCGCTAAATCTGTCGGTGACGTTGCTTATGCCTTAGGATATCAATATCCACAGTATTTCAGCAAGGCTTTCAAAAGAGTTGTAGGATGTTCTCCGAATGAATATCGGACATTGAGTTAATGTAAAAAAATAAGGAGCTAAGTTTTAGACTTAACTCCTCAATGCTCAACAGTCGGGATGACAAGATTCGAACTTGCGACCACACGCCCCCCAGACGCGTACTCTACCGGGCTGAGCTACATCCCGAATTGCGGGTGCAAATGTACGGCTTTATTTTAAAATAGCAAATATTTATAGTGTTTTTTTTATTGAATGAACTTATAATTTGCAGTTTCAAGGCTTTCGGTCAACGTGTCCTGCTCTCTTTTTACTTGTATGCCTGCTTCGCAAGGCAATGGCTTTGAGCGGGCAGGCATACTTTGAATGAAGTTATTGCAGGTTTAGGCTGTTTCTTACGGAAGTGATAGCCGGACTTTCGGGCGTTACGGATTTCCGGGTACAATAATCGAATTCCGCAGATTTTTCGCCGCTAAATGATTTCCACTTCAGTTTCAATTTAACGGTCTTGCCTTCTGTATCAGGCAGGGCATCCAACTTGAAAGCAACCAGTCCGTCCGCATACCTGCCGTAAATGTCGCCCTTGGCATTGTGGCGGAATTCTACTTCATACGGGTTTTCCGGATTCTCGCTCAGCAGCAGATTGACAAAGTGCTTTGTTTGATAGTCTCCTTGCTGAGTTCTAAAGCGAAGGGTCAGATAACCGTCTTCTGCGATGGTTACCCAATCGTTCACTATTTCCACCGGGTCGGTGCCGTATACGGTATCGTTCTCTTCACCCAAATCCGGGGCGATGGGTTTGGTAAGGATACTGTCTATCCAGTTTATATGTACAGCTTGGGTGTAGATATCGCTGGGCTCGTCCACTTCCTTGTAGTTTACTAAAGCGCGGACTTCCTTCTCGCCGTAGGGAGATTTCGTCATGTTGGTAGGCAGCAGAGTGGTCTTGTCATCCAATTGCAGAAAGACTGTCTGGTCTGCATCGGTCTTTACCGTTACCAGGGCATTGGGGAATCTCATGGCATAATTATCATCGTCGTCCAGGCACGATTGGAGGCTTAAGGAGCTGATGGTTGCAATAGCGATTAAAATTTTCTTGTTAAAGATTGACTTCATTTTCATAGTGTACTCTTTTAAATTAAACATTTGGAATAGGTCTTGCTTTTATAGAAATAGCATATTTGCGAAAACCCTGCATGCAGCATTGTTAATTAATGATAAGAGCCGGAGTAAGCTGGTGCGGAATATTATTCCCCGATACATGAAAGATATTTGTATATCAGGTGGAATATGATTACCTTTGCTGTATGAGATGCACATCTCGCGTGTGTTGAGATGTATGTCTCGAACTGCATGAGATGTGCATCTCGTGCATGTTGGGGAATAGCTGTCCGGCCGTATGGAAACTGGCTTTCTGTTTAGGGGAAGTAACCTTCGGGTGGGGTGTCAGCAGTCTGGTTGCAGTAAGAAACATTATGTTCATTGTGAAAAGAGTATGAGTATAGTCTATTTGGTTCGAAAGAAGGTTTTCCGCACGGCAGAAGGGGTGAAGCAACTCTATTATGCTGTGCAGCGTGTGTTACAGCGGCGTGGAGGTGTGACGGCAGAGCTGCTGGCGCAGCGTATGGCATCCAGAAAAGGGATGAGTTCGGGAGACGTGCAGAGTGTATTGATAGATTTGCCGAAGTTTATAGAGGAAGCGCTGATGGAGGGAGAGTCGGTGACCATTAAGGGGCTGGGTTCCTTCCATGTGGCGGTGACGAGTGACGGGTTTGAGCATCCCGACGATGTGATGCCGGGCAAGGTACGCTTATCCCGTGTCTATTTTCGTCCGGATAAGTCGCTGGTGGCGAGGCTGAACAGCGGGATGGATTTCTACCGTTATCCGCTTAGCCGATATTTCCCTCACGATATGTTGCGACCGGAAACGCTGCGAAAGGAGCGGGCCGAGGGAAAGACGGGAATTCCGGATGAAGACCCAGTTGGGATGGAAAATGATACGGAGGACTTTTCGGGGGAGGAGTGAGCGATGAATGTGGAAGAATTCAGAGAATACTGTCTCTCCTTGCCGGGAGTAAGCGAGAAGATGCCTTTTCCTAATGTGGCCGACAGATACAGCCGCGATGTGCTTTGCTTTTATGTGGGCGACAAGTGGTTCTGCTTTGTCAATATCGAAGTGTTCGACTTCTGCTGCATCAAGTGCCGCCCGGAGGAATCAACGGAGCTGCGGGCAAGGTACGAGGGGGTGAAGCCGGGGTGGCACATGAACAAGAAGTATTGGAACAGTGTGTATTTTAATCAGGATGTACCGGACAGCATTATCCGAGAACTGGTGGCACGCTCCTATCGGCTGGTTGTGGAGAGCCTGCCGAAGAGGGAGCGGGAGCGTTATACCCCCATGCACTCCCTATAAAAGTCGAACATTTCGAAGATAGTCTCCTTGTCTGCCGTCTGGTTGAGACAGATGTCACCCACTTCTTTCAATAGGGTGAAGTTGATGACTCCGGCAGTATTCTTCTTGTCATGCTTCATCAGTTCGTACAGCTGGTGGTACTGTTTGCAGTTGAAGGTGAAGCTGCCATAATTCTCTTTGACGAATTGGATGGTCTGGCGCATCTTGTCCTTCGGGAATCCGGTCTTTATATAAGAAAGGTAGAGTTCGCAGACCAGCCCCCATGCCACTGCATAGCCGTGCAGCACCGGACGCCTTTCGGCAAGGGCAAGGCTTTCGAAGGCGTGTCCTACGGTGTGCCCCAGGTTCAGGGCTTTGCGGATGCCATGTTCCTGCGGGTCTTCTTCTACGATGTGTTCCTTTACCTGCACGGAACGTCCTACCATGGACTTCAGCAAGGCATAATCTATCTTCTCCGTATCGAAGGCCAGCAGTTCCGCCAGATGTTCCGGGGTACTGATGAGGCCGTGCTTCAGCATCTCCGCATAGCCGGAGAAGAAGTTATGGGCATCGAGGCTGCGCAGGAATTCGGTTTCCAGCAGCACGCAGGCGGCAGGAGCAAAAACACCGATTTCATTCTTCAGACCGTTGAAGTTGATGCCCGTCTTGCCTCCCACGGAAGCGTCGACCATGGCGAGCAGCGTAGTGGGAACGTTGATGTAGGCGATGCCCCGCTTGAAGGTGGAAGCGGCAAAACCGCCAAGGTCGGTCACCATGCCACCGCCCAGATTGATGAGCAGGGAGTGGCGGCTGGCCCCTTTCTCGCTCAGGGCTTGCCATACGGCAGCCAGCGTTTCCATATTCTTGTGCACATCTTCTGCCCCGATAATAATCTCTTCCGCTTCTTCCAGGGCGGGAATACCGTCCAGATGCGGGCGGCAGAGGCGGTGGGTATGCTCGTCGGTAAGGATGAAAAGCTTGTCATGGGGACACTTCGCTATGGCATGCGTCAGGCTGTTTGCCAGTCCTTCGCAAAGGATTACTTCTTGTTTACTCATCTTGTTAATTACAAATTACGAATTACCAATTACTGATGTTACGGATTATGAAGGAAAGGGAGCCTTCTTCATTATATTGTGGCACAAAGATAGCTCTTTTGGCAATAAAACGTTATCTTTGTCCCGTGAAATTCTATGGGTGGCAAGGTGTTTCCGTCATCTGCCTCCCGCTATTTGTAATTAGTAATTTGTAATTGATTGATAGAAATGAGAGCATTACTTCCCGTTTATTGCCGTCCGCTGGGTTATTTCATCATAGCTCTGGCGTTGTTCCTTCCTTTCATATTCCTATTGTGGGGAAAAGTGACAGATGCCAACTTGCTGTTTTACAAGGAATGCTCCAAACTCCTGATGATGATGGGGGCACTGATGATAATCTTTGCCTTGACGAAGAACGAGAATAAGGAGATAGAGCAGGTGCGCAACAAGTCCACGCGCAATGCCATCTTTCTGACCGTTCTTTTTATCTTCGGCGGTATGCTCTACCGGGTGGCGCAGGGTGACTTCCTTTCGGTCGATTCTTCTTCTTTTCTCATATTTCTTATATTGAATGTGCTTTGCTTGGAATTTGGTATAAAGAAAGCGATAGTTGATAGATTATTTAAGCGGAATGGTCGATAAATAAAGCAAATCGTCATGTGGGGCATTAAACCTTTTGCCCGGAAGTCTGTCAAATGAAACAGTGAATAAAAGGCATTGTTCATTTAGAATAGACAAAGAATAGACACATGAAGAAAATTATCACGGGGATGGCGTTGCTGTTGGTAACAACGCTGTCTGCATTTTCACAGACCAAAAACATTACGGTATCGGGCCGTGTCGTGGAGGACACCAAGGAGCCTGCGATACAAGCTACCGTGCAGTTGCTTTTGTTGCCAGACAGTGTTCAGGCATCGGGTACGGCCACTACGGCACAAGGTTATTTCACTCTTCCCAAAGTCAGTGCGGGTAAATACGTGCTGAAGGTTTCCTACATCGGATTCAAGAGCCAGTACATCCCTTTACACCTTTATGCTACGACAACTGCCAAGAACGTGGGTACACTGACATTGGAAACGGATGCGGTGATGCTGGCCGAGGCTGTGGTTACGGCAGAAGCGCCGCAAGTGCAGGTGGTGGAAGATACACTGGTATATACCTCATCTGCCTATCGTACCCCCGAGGGAGCCATGCTCGAGGAGTTGGTGAAGAAGCTGCCCGGTGCGGAGATTGACGACGAGGGTAATGTGAAAATCAACGGTAAGGACTTGTCGAAGATTATGGTCGACGGCAAGGAGTTCTTCGGTGGAGACGTAAAGACCGGTTTGAAGAACCTGCCGGTAGATATGATAGAGAAGCTGAAAACCTACGATAAGAAGTCCGATTTGGCACGTATCACCGGTATTGACGACGGTGAGGAGGAGACGGTGCTCGACCTGACCGTAAAGAAAGGCATGAACCAGGGTTGGTTCGGTAATGCCGACGTGGCCGGAGGGACGGAAGACCGCTATATGGGCCGCTTTATGCTGAACCGCTTCGTGGACAAAACCCAGGTGTCGGTAGTGGGTTCTGCCAATAACGTGAACGACCAGGGCTTTTCGGGCGGTGGCGGTCCTCCGCGCTGGCGCAGGAACAACGGACTTACTGCAACGAAAATGCTGGGTGTGAATTTCGCTACCCAAACCGATAAGCTGGAACTGGGCGGTAGTGCACGCTACAACTATCAGGATGGGGATATTGCAAGTATCGGTTCTACCGAGGACTTTCTGCCGGACAGCAACTCTTACTCCAACTCGAACAGCAGGCAACGTAACAAAGCCAAGAATTTCAATGCCGATTTCCGTATGGAGTGGAAGCCGGACTCGATGACGAATATCATTTTCCGTCCCAACTTCTCGTACGGCAAAACGGACAATCTCTCCAATTCTGAGAGCGGTACGTTCAATTCCGACCCTTACAGTCTGGTGAGTGACCCCAATAACTGGCTGAATCTGGAGAAGATTCTTAATCCGGACGATGACCCGTTGAGGAGTATCCGTATAAATGCTATCAACAGCGGTTCGCTGAGCGACAACAAGAGTGTGTCTACGGATGCAACCTTGCAGTTGAACAGAAAGCTGAATGACAAAGGACGCAATGTCACGTTCCGTGGAAGATTCGGTTATACCAATAATGACAACAACCAGTATACGGAGTCGGAAACACATTACTTCCAGTTACTGAATGCTTTGGGAGGAGACTCCATCTTGGTTCGTAACCAGTACATCACTACTCCTACCAAGAACTACAATTACAGTGCACAGCTGACTTACAGCGAACCGATAGCCCGCGCCACTTTCTTGCAATTCAGCTATCAGTTCCAGTACAAGTATAGCGAGAGCGACAAGACGACGTATGATTTGCAGGGTTTTCCGGATTGGGGATTGTCAACCCAGCTTCCCACGGGATATGAAGAGCATGCGGTGGATAGTCTGGGTAAGTATGCGGAATACCGCTACTACAACCACGATGCATCCGTGTCTTTGCGCTTTATCCGCGAGAAGTATCAGTTGAGCGCAGGTATGTCGTTCCAGCCGCAGCATTCTGTATTGTCCTATAAGCGCGGCGACTATATGATTGATACCACCCGCAATGTGTTCAACTTCGCTCCGAACCTGGACTTGCGCATCCGTTTCTCCAAGGTGAGCCAGTTGCGTATGACATATCGCGGGCGTAGCAGCCAACCGAGTATGGAGAATCTGTTGCCGATTGTGGACAACTCCAATCCGCAGAATGTGCGTATCGGTAATCCGGGCTTGAAGCCTTCCTTCACGCACAACATGCGATTCTTCTATAATACGTATAATGCCGAAAAGCAGCGCGGTATTATGTCGCACGTCAACTTCTCGGCAACGCAGAATAGCATCAGCAATAGCCGTGTGTACAATTCGGAGACTGGTGGATGGACTACAACTCCGAAAAATATCAACGGTAATTGGAATGCGTTCGGCATGTTTGGCTTCAATACGGCACTGCCCAATAAGAAGTATACCATCAACTCCTTCTCCAATGCCAACTATCAGAACAATGTGGCTTATCTGACGTCCGGTAAGGGAGCAGATGCCGTGGAACGGAAGAATACAACCACCAACCTGACGCTGGGCGAACGTCTGAATGCCGCCTATCGTAATGACTGGTTTGAATTCGGCTTGAACGGAAGCATCTCCTATTCAATAGAGAAGGATAAACTGACGCCTGACAATAATCAGGAGCCCTATACCTTCTCCTACGGTGCCAATACGCAGATTTCCATGCCGTGGAACATGACGCTCTCTACCAACATTGCCAACCAGAGCCGTCGAGGATATACGGACAGCAGTATGAACCGTAACGAGCTTATCTGGAATGCACAGTTGTCGCAGACTTTCCTGAAAGGGAATGCCACCGTCAGCTTCGAGATGTACGACATTCTGAAGAAGCAGAGTAACATCAGCCGTTCGCTGACTGCAAGCGGCCGCTCGGTGTACGAATATAACGGCGTGAACAGCTATTGCATGCTTCACTTCATCTATCGTCTGAATATTTTCGGCAGCAAGGTCGCCCGCGATAAGATGCAGGGCAGACGCGGCTTCGGCGGTCCGGGCTTCGGTCCGGGTCATGGTCCTGGCGGTTTCGGAGGACGCAGGCCGTTCTAAAGCGGAGGGGATCACCCCCCTAAGCAGCTTGTCATTCTGATACACTCTCAATTCTGTGGCAGGTTTCTTTTTGATTATTTTTCAGACGCGGATGACGCAGATAAGAATATTAAAAATCTGCGTCATCTGCGTCATCCGCGTCAAAGCGATAGCAAGTATAAGTTTTCAGACAAGTTGGGGGAAGAGGGACTTTTATGTTAATCTCTGTAATCTTCGGTGAAAGTTTCTGTGTTTTTCCTACATTTGTTTCACACTTAATTGTCTGTGAACATGCTTGATTGGAACTTCATTGCCAGCCAGATTGCTACGATAGCCTTCGACATTGTTTATTTCGGTGCCATCATCGGAACGATTGTCGTCATTATCCTCGACAACCGCAATCCGGTGAAAACCATGGCATGGATACTGATACTGATGTTCCTTCCCATCGTGGGGCTGGTGTTTTACTTCTTCTTCGGGCGTAGTCAGCGCCGTGTGCGCATGATAGGGAAGAAGAGTTACAGCCGTTTGTTGAAGAAACCTATGGCAGAATATCTGGCGCAGGACTCATGTGCGCTTCCCATCAATTACAGTCGTCTCATATCCTTGTTCCGTAATACCAACCAGGCTTTCCCCTTCGATGGAAACCGGGTGGAAGCCTATACCCTGGGGCTCTCCATGCTGCAATCCCTGCTGCGCGAACTGGGGAAAGCAACGAAGCATATCCACATGGAATTCTATATCTTTGAGGACGATGCCATTGGGCGCTTGGTACGTGATGTCCTGATGGAAAAGGCGCGTGCCGGGGTAGAGGTACGTGTGATTTATGATGATGTGGGTTGTTGGCATGTTCCCAACCGTTTTTTTGAAGAGATGCGCGAGGCCGGTATCGAGGTACGCAGCTTTCTGAAGGTACGTTTTCCGCTTTTCACCAGTAAGGTGAACTATCGTAATCATCGGAAAATAGTTGTCATTGACGGGCGCATCGGCTTTGTGGGGGGGATGAATCTTGCCGAACGCTATATGCGCGGATTCTCATGGGGCATCTGGCGGGACACACATCTGCTGCTGGAGGGCAAGGCTGTTCACGGATTGCAGACCGCCTTCCTACTCGATTGGTACTTTGTGGACCGTACACTGATTACGTCTACCCGCTATTTCCCGAAAATAGAAAACTGCGGTACTTCCTTGGCGCAGATTGTAACGAGTGAGCCCGTAGGCCCATGGAAAGACATTATGCAGGGACTTGTCATATCCATTTCCAGCGCAAAGAAATATTTCTATATCCAGACTCCCTACTTCCTGCCCACCGAAGCCGTACTTGTTGCTATGCAGACAGCCGCCTTGTCAGGTGTCGATGTGCGTCTGATGTTGCCCATGCGTGCTGATAACCGCTTGACGCATCTGGGTTCCTGCTCTTATCTGGCAGATGTGCTCTATTCGGGAGTCAAGGTCTATTTCTATAAGAAAGGCTTCTTGCACTCCAAACTGATGGTTTCGGATGATGAGTTGTCCACGGTAGGCTCTACGAATGTGGATTTCCGCAGTTTTGAACATAACTTTGAGGTAAATGCCTTCATCTATGACACAGAAACAGCGCTTCAGATGCGCGAAATCTTCCTTCAAGACCAGCGCGACTGCGTACAAGTATTCCTGAAGAACTGGGTGAAGCGCCCCTGGTATCGTAAGGCCGCAGAGAGTGTGGTGCGGCTGATGGCGCCGCTGTTATAATGAAGAATGATGAATGAAGAATTTCTTGAAGTGTATTCATATCGTACCATTCTTCATTCATCATTTAAATATCGTGAAGTTCACGCTCCCGTATACCCTTCTCTCCACAAAGTGCGGATGTTCCTCGAAACTGTTTTTCTTCCCGTGTTCCAAGACGAAGAGTCCGTCTTCTTTCAGCAAGTTGTTCTCGAAGATGAGATCGGGCAAGGTTTCCAGCCCGGCAAGCTCGTAGGGAGGGTCAGCAAAGATAAAGTCGAACTGCTCGCGTCCGCTTTTGAGGTATTTGAATACGTCACCGCGTATGGGTAGGCACTTGTCCGTCTTTAATTCCTGCATAATTTTGCAGATGAAGGCATAGTGGTCGCGGTCTTTTTCCACGCTGATTACTTGGTCGCAGCCTCTGGACACAAGCTCGATGCTGATGCTGCCCGTACCGGCAAATAGGTCGAGGGCACGGATGCCGTCCTCAAAGTCCATGTAGTTGGAGAGCACATTGAACAGATTCTCTTTGGCAAAGTCTGTGGTGGGGCGTGCCTTGAAGGAGTGGGGCACGTCGAAACGTCTTCTTTTGTATATTCCGCTGATTACTCGCATAGGGTTATGGCTTGCAGGTCAAGATTAGTGGCGGGATTCATGATGAATACCTGCCGGATGAATTTTCGCAGTTCGGGCAGTAGCAGTTCTTTGTCGTTTAGGTCACCGGTCAGGTGCAGCTCATCGCGTTCCTGCTCGAAGCCGAGTTGTTTCCATATATATAATAGGTAGTAGACACGGTCGGGTGTGCTTCTGCATTCAAAGGAATTGGCAAGAAGGAGGCGTCCGCGCTCGTAGCCGTATACGTCTACGGCATCTTTTCGCAAGTGTGCATACATCTTCCGGTTGTTGCCCAAGCGGCTCTTTGAGGAGAAGAACTCAATGAAGGGGCTGGCTTGGGAATAGAACTTGACATCGGGATACTGTTCGCGAAGGAAGGAGCAGGCACTCTTATCCATGCCGAACAGGACGACAGTGCTGCTCTTATGCAGTATGTTGTATTGTACGGTTTCGTTTTCCCGTTTAGGATGGTTGTGATAGAAAATGATTTCCGTTTGTTCGTCCTCGAAGAACTCCAGGGGAATGAACGTGAAGCGTTTGTCTGCCATGAGCACATTGACACGGCGGAAGGGGCGTTTCAGCCACTCCAGTTCGCGGAAGGTCTGTTTCAGATTGGCAGTGAGGGAGAGGGACTCATCCACTTCGCGGTCGTAGTAAGAAAACTCACCGTCGCCCAGAGGGTTGAACACAGAAAAAGAAAATCCATCCGTACTGAGACGGATGGATAATGTATACTGTTCCGATTTATTAAAATCAGTCGTTTCTATCATACGTTTGTCGGGGTGAGATTATTCCCAGTTACCGGCGTTGTTGTTAGCTGTTTCCAAGCTACCAATCATCAGACCGCAGTACTTGCCAAGTTTGGTTTGTACGTCCTTGATGTTGGCAATTTCTTGTGCATCCAGACCGTTCAAATAAACTTCGTACGGAGTCTTCACTTCGAGCAGACAGAAAGGAGCACCGGATTTAGCTGTATCGTTCTTGATGGCCATTTCGAACTGTGCACCGTTTCCGAAGGGAACATATCTCATAGAATCGGGGTTGAAACCTTTCGGGAAGATAGTATCCAATACGGCTACCCACAGAGTATCACGCTTGAAGTTTTCCAATCCCCATTTCTTGACGTCAGCATAGTTACCTGTCTTCTTTGCCTTATTGATGATGTTGATGGCTTTCTTTTCAGTCAGACCGTCTTCCAGCTGCTTATCGTTCAGTTCTCCTTGCTTGAAGATGAACGGAAGTTTCTGGTTTTTAACAAAGTCAATCAGAGAGTCGAAGCTTGCAGTATATTGCTGGTCATGTAAAGTACGATATTCCAATTGTGCTTTACGGATGTCAATCAGACGTGCAATGACGGCTGCGTCTCTGTGCTTCTTTGCTTTTTCAAAGTTGATAGGACCCATAATGCTGGTGTAACAAATATAAATTAGCACCAAAGCACATAAGCCTAAAATGACATTAAATACTGTTTTCATGATAAATATGTTTTTTAGTTGTTATATTCGCACCGCAAAAATAAAAGAAATTAATTTAAAAACGATAGTTCCCTTTACTTTTTTCTGTTACAAAAATGATAAATAACTATTTAGAAAGGCAAATTAAGGAAAATTTTCCTTACCAACCAACTCCTGAGCAAGAAATTGCTGTAAAATCTTTATCGGAGTTCCTTCTGTCACCCCGTAGCGAGGTGGTTTTTATGCTTCGTGGTTATGCGGGGACGGGTAAAACATCGTTGGTCGGTGCCTTGGTGCGGACGTTGGATAAGTTGCAACAAAAGTCGGTATTGCTGGCACCGACCGGACGGGCGGCAAAAGTTTTCTCGGCGTATGCGGGGCATCCGGCGTTTACAATTCATAAAAAAATTTATAGACAGCAATCTTTCTCCAATGAGCTGAGCAATTTTTCTGTGAACGATAATTTGACAACTCACACTTTATATATAGTGGATGAGGCCTCGATGATTTCCAATGAGGGACTGTCCGGTTCCATGTTCGGCACGGGCAGATTGCTGGACGACCTGGTGCAGTTTGTCTATTCCGGCCAGGGATGCCGCCTGCTGCTGATGGGCGATACGGCACAGCTGCCGCCGGTGGGGGAGGAGCAGAGCCCTGCCCTCTTTGCCGATGCCTTGAAAGGCTACGGGCTGGAAGTGGTGGAGGTGGACTTGACGCAGGTGGTGCGTCAGGAGCAACAGTCGGGCATTTTGTGGAATGCCACCCGCCTGAGGCAGTTGATAGCGGAAGACGATTGCTACAGCCTGCCAAAGATAAAGGTTTCGGGGTTTGCCGACATTAAAGTTCTGCCCGGAAATGAGCTGATAGAAACGCTGAGCTCTTGCTACGACCGCGACGGGCTGGATGAAACCATCGTGGTGTGCCGTTCCAACAAGAGGGCGAACATCTACAACAAAGGCATCCGTGCGCAGATTCTCTGGCGTGAGGATGAATTAAACACCGGTGATTTGTTGATGGTGGCGAAAAATAACTACTTCTGGACGGAAAAGGAGAAGGAGATGGATTTCATTGCCAACGGTGAGACTGCCGTGGTGCGCCGCGTGCGCCGTACGCGAGAGCTGTATGGCTTCCGCTTTGCAGACGTGACGCTGGTCTTTCCCGACTATAACGACTTTGAACTGGAAGTGAACATGCTGCTTGATACGCTGCATACCGACTCGCCTGCGCTGCCCAAGGCAGAAAACGACCGGCTTTTCTACTCCGTCCTCGAAGATTATGCCGACATCACCGTGAAGCGCGAGCGGATGAAGAAGATGAAGGCAGACCCGTACTACAACGCCTTGCAAGTGAAGTATGCCTATGCCGTGACTTGCCACAAGGCGCAGGGCGGGCAATGGAAGAATGTCTTTCTGGACCAGGGGTATATGACGGATGAATATCTGACACCCGATTATTTCCGTTGGCTCTACACCGCCTTTACCCGTGCCACGGGAACGCTCTACTTGGTGAACTATCCGGAAGAACAAATAGTTTGAAAAAGAGAGGGGTACCGATGCAGTATTCTGGCATTTTTTGTATTTTTGTAGATAGAACAACTATAACTGAACAAGTATGAAGAAGCTATACTCTCTCTTTGCCTTGATAGCACTGCTGTTTACCGCTTCCGGTTGCGAGGACGATTACCGAAGCATGGTACTTTTCGAAGGTGTGGAGCCTATCTACCAGATTGGGACATGTGACAATCTGGTGTCCAATCTTTCTTATTATCTTTCTGAAACAAACGAAGATACAGTGCTGGGCATTGACGGCGGCGACGGTTCCTATAATGTGATTAACGAGCACGAGTCGGTGGCTTCCGTGACTTTTACCGATGATGTCAACGGGTATCAGCGTATCAAGATTCATCCGCTGGCAGAGGGGGAGACGATTGTGAAGGTGATGGATGGTTCCGGTGAGGAAACACAACTGCGCATCACGGTGAAAGGTCGTAGGCAATATACGTTGACGAAAATGGGCTTCGAGTATGGTATCAGTAGTGGTGCACCGACGGAACTGCTGGGTGATGTTTCTAAGGCACTTGCCGAGCGTCCTTGGGTGAAGGATGGCGGGTATTATGTGCTGGTGCCCGAAGATTTCTCCAATAGTATGTGGAAAGGTGTATTGGAAATCTATCCGACGGGAAAAGAGGAGGAACCGCTAATGGGGATATACGAGACAGTTCCAGTGGAAGATGAGAACGGAGATACATATGCATTGTGGCAGTTTACTTATAATGGAGAGAAGAGGCTCTTTACGCGGACGGTCTCGGGAAATGGTAAATGTGTACTTGCGGAAAATGTAACTCCTTTCTGTCCTTCCGGTTTGCTGCCCGAAGGTGCACTGGTGGTTTATCGCGAAATGTTTATACTTCGGATGGAATAAGGTTTTAGTGGAAATCTTGTCAAGAGCAGATTTACGAAAGATTAACAGACGGGAGGCTTAGGCTTCCCGTTTTTGTTTCTGTTGCGCATCATCTGTCTGTTCTGTATGCATCATTCGTTTGCTTCGAATGCATTGTCTGTTTGTTCTGGACTAATCATCCGTTCCCTCCACTTCACTGTCCCAAACCTTAGGGTTTTTCACGGAAACCCCAGGGCTTTGGAGGGTAAATGCCAGCCATTTCACTTGCTAAGGTGTGGCATTTAGGATGGTAAGGTGTGGAGTTTGGGGAGCCGGCATGTGGCATTTCAAATGGAATACCGTGGAGGATAAAAAGAAAAGGAGAAGCAATGCTCCTCCTTTCCCGGTAGTTTAATTTTGAAATATCTAAAAAATGACATTACAAATATACAACATCACAGAGGCGATGTCAAGTGTTTCGCCAATTATTTTCAATTATAATCCTGCCAATTCCAAAACTTTGTCAATGGCAGCGTTCAGTCCGTCAGCATTCTTACCGCCGGCAGTTGCAAAGTGGGGCTGGCCACCGCCACCGCCTTGGATAAGTTTGGCAGCTTCTTTCACCAGGTTACCGGCTTTCAGTCCGCCTGCCACGAGGTTGTCGCTCAGCATGACGGTCAGCATCGGCTTGCCTTCGGCTTCTGTTCCCGCTACGAAGAACAGGTTTTCCGTAATCTGGCCACGCAACTGGAAGGCGATGTTCTTCACTGTTTCTGCCGGCAGGGGAGCACAGAACTTGATGACTTTAACGCCATTGACTTCCTGCACGTTCTTCAGCAGTCTTTCTTTCAGCTGTGCTTCTTTCTCTTTCATGAAGTCCTCTACCTGCTTCTTCAGTCCGGCGTTTTCGTCAATATACTTACGGATGGTTCCGGCAAGGTCGGGTGCGTTGTTGAAGAGCGCCTTCAAGTCGTGCAGCGTGTCCTCGATGGTGTTCATCAGTTCCTCCACGCGTGCACCCGTGTAGGCTTCGATACGGCGCACACCGGCAGCCACGGAGCTTTCGGAGATAATCTTCACCATACCGATGTTTCCGGTTGCAGCCACGTGCGTACCACCACAGAATTCTACGGAAGAACCGAACTGGATAACGCGTACATGGTCGCCGTACTTCTCGCCGAACAGAGCGATGGCGCCCAGTTCTTTGGCTTCTTCGATAGGAATGTTGCGGTATTCTTTCAAAGGTATGTTGGCGCGAATCTTTGCATTAACGATGTGTTCCACCTTGCGGATTTCCTCGTCCGTCACCTTCTGGAAGTGTGAGAAGTCGAAACGCAGGGAGTCCGGTGTAACCAAAGAGCCCTTCTGCTCTACATGCTCGCCCAATACTTCGCGCAGCGCAGCATCCAGCAAGTGGGTAGCAGAGTGGTTGGCGGCACAAGCGGCACGCTTGTCGGTATCCACGCATGCCATCATCGGAGCTTCCATGTGTTCGGGCAGCTTCTTGGTGATGTGGATAGGCAGGTTGTTCTCCTTCTTGGTGTCTACCACTTCGATGGTTTCAAACTCGTTCACCAATACACCGGTGTCACCTACCTGACCGCCGCTTTCGGCATAGAACGGAGTCTTGTCCAGTACAATCTGATACAAGGTTTGGTTCTTCTGCTTCACTTGTCGGTAGCGCAGAATGGATGTTTCGTATTCCGTATAGTCATATCCTACGAATTCGGTAGTACCCTCCTTTAGCGTAATCCAGTCACCGGTCTCTATGGCGGCGGCATTGCGGGCACGCTGTTTCTGCTGCTGCATTTCGGCGTCAAACTCCTTGATGTCGGCAGTCATGCCGTTTTCGCGGAGAATCAGTTCCGTCAAGTCGAGCGGGAAACCGAAGGTATCATATAAGGTAAAGGCATCCTTTCCGCTGATTTCGTTCTTGCCGGCGGCTTTGGCGTCTGCCATGGTCTTTTCCAGCAGGCGGATACCCGTCTCCAGGGTGCGGAGGAAGGAGTCTTCTTCTTCCTTGATAACTTTGGCAATCAGTTCCTTCTGTGCATCCAGTTCGGGATAAGCGGCGCCCATGTTCTCGATGAGTACGGGGAGGAGCTTGTACATGAATGCCTGCTTCTGTCCGAGGAACGTGTAACCGTAGCGCACGGCACGGCGGAGGATACGACGGATGACGTAACCTGCCTTGGCATTGCTCGGAAGCTGTCCGTCGGTGATGGAGAAGGCGATGGTGCGGATGTGGTCGGCAATTACACGCATGGCGATGTCCGACTTCTCATCTTCGCCATACTTCTTGCCTGCCATGTCTCCGATGGCTTTCAGTATCGGTTGGAATACGTCGGTGTCGTAGTTGGAGGTCTTTCCTTGCAGTGTGCGCACCAGTCGCTCGAAGCCCATGCCGGTGTCGATAACCTTGGCGGGAAGTCCTTCCAGGCTGCCGTCCGCCTTGCGGTTGAACTGCATGAACACGAGGTTCCAGATTTCAATCACCTGCGGGTGGTCTTTGTTCACCAGCTGGCTGCCGGGTACTTTGGCCTTCTCTTCTTCCGAACGGGAGTCCACATGGATTTCCGAACACGGACCGCACGGTCCCGTATCACCCATTTCCCAGAAGTTATCGTGTTTGTTGCCATTCAGAATGTGGTCTTTCGGCAAGAACTGCTCCCAGTAAGAAGCGGCTTCGTTGTCGCGTTCCAGTCCTTCTTCGGCGCTACCTTCGAATACGGTGGCGTAGAGGTCTTTGGGGTCGAGTTTCAATACATCCACCAGATACTCCCATGCCCAGGAGATGGCTTCCTTCTTGAAGTAGTCGCCAAACGACCAGTTGCCCAGCATCTCGAACATGGTGTGGTGGTAGGTATCGTGACCCACTTCCTCCAGGTCGTTGTGCTTTCCGCTTACGCGAAGGCATTTCTGCGAGTCAGCAACTCTTTTGTATTTCGCCGGGTGGTTGCCCAAAATAATATCTTTAAACTGGTTCATTCCCGCATTGGTGAACATCAACGTGGGGTCATCCTTAATCACCATCGGGGCCGAAGGCACTATCTGGTGACCTTTACTTTCGAAGAAACTCTTGAAAGAGTCTCTGATTTCGTTTGCAGTCAACATACTCTCTATTGATTTATCTGATTCTAATTTGATTTACCTTCTCTTGTCGTTTTTTGCCCGTTTCTTACTACTAACTACTTGCTACTTAGTCTTAATATTCTTGAAAAAACTGTGCAAAGATAGCTTGTTTTTATGATATAGCAAAGCTTTATTTCAATATATTCTGGAAGGGGTGATAATGTGGAAATACCTATGCAAATAGTCTCATTAATAACCAAATGTAATAACCGATTTTAATAACGTTTGGCAATAAACAGTGATGAATGAACAAGTGTTTCTTGAATTTACTCTAAATTTCAATCTAAGGCAGACTAGGTTGAATAAACCGACTATTATTTATGCTCTATTTTCATTTAGGGGAAAGCAGTATAAGGTAAATATTGGAGTGAAAGTTTATCCTTCGCAATGGAATAAGCGGAAACAAATTGCTACTATTAGTAATGGGCAAACTAGATTGGATAATAGGAATAATGAAATTGTTAATAAAAGAATAAGGTCTATACTTGCTTCTTTTGAAGAGAATAAGAATTATCTTTGTGAAGATATGGAAAGAATCAACTTCCTTTTTGAAGAAATGAAGCAAATTATTAATCCTAATTTGAAGCAACGTAATGCTATGGGAGAAAAAGAAAAATTATCTGCAACTTTTATTTTAAGGCAGATGGTAGAGAAGTATATCGATGGAGAAAATAGTAAGAACATATATATGGGATATGTTAGGTCTTTTGAGAACTTTTTGAAAACTAGAGATATTCTTAATAGTGTATCTTATATTAATGGAGATACTATGGAAGATTATCAGCAGTATTTATTGTCGCTTAATTCTAAGATTGCAACGATTTTAAATAAACTCAATGGAATTAAAACATTGATTAATCATGCTAACAAAGACAAGGAAATAAAAGCTGGTATAGACATAATATCTTTCACTCCTATTAAGGATAGGCGAACTAAAGAACAAAAAAAGAGTAAGCAAATTCCATTAACAGAAAAACAACTTTTAGCTATTTATGGTTACTCAAATCTTAAACCAAAAGAAGAAGAGGCTAGAGATTTGTTTATCTCCCAGTGCTTACTAGGACAACGCATATCTGATTTGCCTAAGATTTTTAAAGGTGAATATACTGTTACGAAGTTAGAAGGTAATGTTGAGGTTATTTCTTTTGTTGTTCAAAAGACTGGAGAACAAGCTACAGTGTATTTATTTCCCTTGGTAAAAGAGATTTTGAATAAATATAAAGAAAAGGGGTTCGAGCATATCAATTTATTGGGAGAAGATGCTAACGTTGTAAGAAATAATGAGGCTAAATTAAATAGAGTAATTAAAAATGTATGCAAGAAGGTTGGACTAGATAGTGATGTAATTTATACAGAACAAATAGGTGAGGAGGTTATTAATAAAAAAAAGAAATTATATGAGTTAATTCATACTCATATTGCTAGGCATACATTTATTACTTTGATGTGCCGTTCTGGGATTCCTAAAGAAGATGTAATAATAGCAACTGCGCATACAGACACCACAATGATAGACGATGTTTATTTGCATGAAACTGTAAACGATAAAGGAACAAGGCTTATTAATTCTTTAAAGAAAATCAAAAACAGTAGATTATTCAAGGTTGAAGGGACTGATAATATGGTAGATGCTACAATGAATAAACAAGAAACGGTCAAGAAGCCAATTTCAAGGGCGAGCGTGGCTGACAATATAACCTTTGAAACCTTGTTAGACACTCAATTTTTTGCATCCAAAATCAATAAGGCTGTTGAACTACAATCACAAGTAGGTCACTTGAAAGATGGGAAACTATGTAGCTATGACAATGAAATTGCGTCCCTTATAAGCGAGATAGAAAAGTTCTCCCAATCTTCCACTTCAGATTCTGATGTGGCAAAGCAATATGTGAAACAGTTATCTGTTGGGAAGCTGTCAGACTTGTATGACTGTTTTAGGGAAATGATTATCAAGTGCGTTAAGATTGGTATCAGTAAGGATGCAATTATGCAGTTTATCAATAAGGCTTTGGAAATAGGCTTGTTGGATAATGCAAGATTCACCAATATAAAAGAAATCACTACAGCCTTATTGGATAAAAGAAATCAAGACTGACAAGTTTTTTAGGAAATTAGGGTTTCTGGTAAGGCTGAACAGCATATTCTCCCCGAACAGCTCCGGTTATGGGGAGAATTTTTGCTTTATTGCCCCCTCAACTCAAATATTCCACAATTTCTACTTGTCGTTTGGTGATGCAGTCGGGACTTTATACCTTTGCACTGTGATTGAAAGTCAGAAATGACCGAGTTCCTCGTCACCCAGATTCACCACTACAAACCTAAATCCACTTCAAATGAAAGAACTGACCTACGCTGACATTCGTAAAATGGCACTGGAGCACGGTATCAAGGACACAAGGCTGCACATTGGGCTTTGGGCTTCTGACCAATACATCAAGAAACGAAAAATGATTCAAGGCAAGATGTACATGGTTTACCTGCCGTATCACAAACCGGAGCAGGAATAGTTTTCAAGTTCCAAACTTACTTCCAAGCTATCAGAAGAGGACATATCCTCACTCCATGAAGCTCCCTACACGAAGTTTTAAGAAAGTTGTCAAAGTGTTTTGGCACCTCACCAAAGTGCAGTATCTTTGCAACATCAACATGAGATAAGGGCGGTATCACTGAAACCACTGAATTACCGACTTGAGGCACATCTGAAATTGAATTGTCTGAATTTACCTGCCATTTCAATCCACCTTATCTTGCCAGATTATCTATTTAATAATTATTTATGGGACTAAGAATGAATGGAGAAACAGAACTTACATTCAAGCAACTACGTGAGCTTGCACTAGCCCACCATGTAAAGGACAGCAAGACTGTTATTGGAATATGGGCTAAGCTGAACGGCTATTCCAAGAGACGCAAGCAGAAAGATAACAAGGTTTACACCGTTTACATCAAGATGAGCAATGATAAATCCAATAAAACCAATAACTATGAGAAAGCATAGACTACCAGAATTAATCAAGTACATTGACGTTAGAGGCGTTAACAAATCAATAATTGAATTTAATGCAAATCTAGACAAACTGAACGACTTCTTTAGTATATTTCCCAAGTGGGGAATTTCTGTAACAATTAAACTGCTTAAAGAGTTAAAGAATGATTCTGAAGCCATGTGTAACAAATATTTCAGTATCATATCAGAAAGAATCTTGAATGAACTTTCTGCACGACCAGACGGTCTGGATGTTGAGAGCTACAAGAAAGAGGCTAGCCAATTAAAGATACATTTCAATCGCATTAAACTGTGCATGCGAGATACAGATTTCAGATTCTTCATTCATGAAGGATTGAACGAGGACATGTTTCATGTCTCAAATAATAAAGTTTATGGAAACCTAAACACAATGTACTTCTATATCAACGAAAATTCACGCTATGCAGAATGTGGAGATGAATCTTTTATTTTAAACAAATTGCAGGACATCTGTCACGAACTGAACGAACTCAGACAGTATGACATTTTGAATGCGTTACCAAAATTGATAAAGGATAGTCCCAACGAGGGATATGTAGTTGACTCAAACGCTTTCGACGAATGTATGGATAAGGTATTGTATAAGAGATGACAATAAAATGTATAAGGGAGGACTGTGCAAACGGTTCTCCCTTTTCGTGTTCATACCCACCAGACATATATCCCCAACTGTATATGTAACCAAGTCCAATACCCTGCCGCCATGCGAGCCAAGAACAGAAGTGATAAATACAGATGTACATCTAGTCTGGAATTTACCTATTCCCTATTTTGAGACTCCAATAAGTATTCCCGATTTTAATACTGGGACACTCCCTAAAATGATACCCTAGTAACATACCTATTATATAACATACCTTATATATGAAAAATGAAGTTCCTACGGAACTACAATTTTCTGGAACGGGAGTTACAGATAATTCCATTAATCAGATGAATGACAACCAATCAATTCTAACGCTAAAGCAGTATGATATGGTATAAACCAGACAACATTATTTTTAAGAACAGAAAGGAAGCCAAGAAGTATTTTGGAACTAATAAATATTACAAGATTGAACGGGAGAAGAAAGATATAATATTTATAGACGACCACAAATCCATAGCTACTAATGGGGGCAATCAGACAGACATTGATAAGTAAGGATATTATCAGTTTCAAGAAGACACTGAACGCTTATATCTACTCCATTATAAAAATGAACAGCAATTATTATAACGGGGTGTCAGAAATCACCTATCCTAAAATAGCTGGACTGTCAGATATATCAGAGGGCATTATAAAGACACATCTAAGTGAGAAGGATGAGAAGGGGAAGTTTGTTTTTAAGGACAATCCACTATTTCTAGGCTGGGAATATTTCTATGTTAACAGTAAAACCCATATCAGATATAAAATGAATACCAAGCCAGAGAACTATTTCATATTGAGGAATGACTTTATTCTGGATAAGAATCTAACCCCTAAAGAAAAAGACTTCTTGCTAAAGTTCATGGCTATTTGTACTAATAATACACATTACTTAAAAGCAAGCAAACAAGACATTAAAGATAAAATAGGAGTAGGTAAAAACAGCACTGTAATTGACAGCCTCATCAATAAAGGGTATATAGTTCTTATTAATGGATATTATATTGCCAGATGCAAAGACATGCCATTATCCAGAGACTTGGAAAGAGCCAATATCTACCAGACAATAGAGGACTTCTGTATAGGACACGGAGTTATACCACCAGCCTATGACAGAAAGAAAATAAATCTTATTCTTACCAAATACACTACTGTTGGCAAAAGCAACCGTCAAGACTTCAAACAGACACTAATTAAGAAATGCAAGCATATAGAGCAAGGGAATTATCAGTATTTATTAACTGCACTAGGTCTATATAAGAAGGAGATTAAACCATATCCCCAACCAGAAAAATTTGAAATCATATTATAGGGGAAAGCTCCAGACAGATAAGGTCTGGGGCTTTTTTTGTGTCATTCTCACCGCCTCTATCCATATAAGTAATGTTGAGGTGTGACAAGTCAATCCATAGACCGTTGTCATTGGCAAATTTTATCAGTTCTTCCGTTTGCCTTCCCTTATAGCCCTCTGTTGGTTCAGTTTCTCCTGCTGCCTCCTTACATCTTCCAATGATGCAGGCTGCCTGCTCCAAGAGGCTATTGATTGGCGTGTTCGCTCTATCCATTGCTTGTGAAATTCATTGATATAGTCCATAACCGCATAATCATGAGTTTATGCAAATGTAGTCAATTCATCTGGAATTGGCAAGCCAAATGCCCAGCTCAAAAATATAGGTACTTAAAATCACACCCCTCCCCCTTTAGTTCTGGGAAGTGTTTCCATATAAGGTACAGAGCCATATAGGGTAGAATTACTGGCAGTAGAAAAACGGTTGGCATGTATATCCATATCTGGTGTATGTCTCAAGCGCTTCTGTTGTGTTACCCCTACGTCCCTCACCTCTCTTAGATGGGAAATGAACACCAGATGCGAAATCACCTTCCAGCCCCGAACGCTTGAAATTCTGTAACAGCCATTACGGGCAGATACAGATTTATTACAGAGATGCACATGCGTGCAAGGCTGGGAGGCTTTTTGTTTCTGGCTATCATTCCCTTTTAATTCAATCATTACTAACCAATAAATTATCGCTTATGGAAGATTTAAAGGCAATTCTGACGGTTGGTGCAATATTTATTGTACCGTTCATTGCAGCCCCAAAGGTAATGTTTGCCATAGTGCTGTACATTATCGTTTATATGGCATTCAGATGGAGAAATTTCTAATTATCAACTTAATAATTTACAGATTATGGAAGCATTACAGATTATGCCAGCCATGGCACAGAGAAGTAACAGCAATTTAGGAGAATTTGCAGAGGATGCAACGGTAGTTGTGGAAGAAACAGCAAAACCAAGTATTACTTTCTTGGAAGCCAATACAGATTCTATTACACTGGAAGAACTTGCAAACAAATGTGTTGTGCCTACTTGGGCAAACCAAGAATTAACCATTGCACACCAAGACTTTATTTCTTGTGTGCATGAAGCTGCAAGTACATTCTATGCAGGTGAAAAGGTGAGCTTTCCAGAAATAAGAGTTTCACATATAGTACGTGGTAGAATACCGTCCGCACTAGGCAAGAAAGCAAGTGAACTGTTAGAATGTGAAAAGACACAATTCTATCAAAGACTTGCTTTTGCCTTTACCGTTCCAACCATTTTTGAAACGATAAGAGGGCAAAGGCTTGAACTGTGTATAGGTGGGGTAAGGAATTACAGTGATTTGAATTTGTACCGTTCTTCCAAAGGCTTGGAAAAGTTTTCCGTCTTTATTGGCTGGAGAATGAAAATCTGTTCCAATCAGATTCTTACTGGTGAAGGTGTGAGGTTCAACATGGAAGTAACCAATATCAGTGAGCTTTACAGAAATGTACTGGAATTGTTTAACAGCTTCAATGCAGCCAAAGAAATACATCTGATGCAAACATTATCAGACACTTATCTATCTGAAACACAGTTTGCACAAGTGGTAGGCAGAATGAGAATGTATCAAGCACTTTCACCAGCAAGACAGAAAGCAATACCAAGACTTTTAATCACTGACAGCCAAATAAATAGTGTGTGTCGTGATTATTACACAAATGAAGTGTTTGGAGTGAAAGATAATGCTATATCTCTTTTTGATTTTCATAATTTACTCACACAATCAAACAAAAATAGCTACATAGACAGCTATTTACAACGTGGGGTAAATGCTACAGAGGTAAGTGTTGGATTAAACAATGTATTACAAGGACTGGATAATAAATATTCTTGGTTCTTGGGCTAAACTAACTAATAGGGCATCTATTTATTAGGTGTCCTTTCTTTTTAATAACTTAAAAATACTACAAAATGAATGATAATGAAAAACTAGTACTATGGGGCATACTAGTAGTACTGTTACTAATAATAATTGGTATTATAAATCCATTTTTGCTGATACTGATTTTATCCATCTTTATTTATATACAATCATAAATACTCACTAATATACAAAGTGAATGTTTTACTAGAAATCAACACATTAACTAATTGGCTAGTATGTTGGTAGTGGTAAAACATTCACTTTTATTTATTTACATATAAAACAGAACATTATGAGTTTAAAATATTCAAGCACTACAGCAGATTATTTAGTTTGGTCTGATGCAATGAATTTAATAAGAAAATTGGCTAAAGATGGAAATTACAAAATTTCACTTCTTATAGCTTTGGGGTGTTTCACTGGTTTAAGAATATCTGATATTCTAGCTTTGAGATGGAAACAGATATTAAATACCAGTGAATTTACAGTAATAGAGAAAAAGACAAATAAGGTGAGAACTATTAGAATAAATGCCCAACTTGGGCAGCACATTAAAGAATGTTATGAACAGATAAAGCCAATAGGAATTAACTCACCTATTTTAGTGAGCCAAAAAGGAACTGTTTTCACTATCCAAAGAATCAATGTGATACTAAAAGAGGTGAAAAAGAGGTACAAACTACATATAGGCAATTTCAGTTGCCATTCCCTTAGGAAGACCTTTGGCAGACAAGTTTATAATATGAACAGTGATAATTCAGAACTTGCCTTAGTTAAACTGATGGAGCTGTTTAATCATTCCAGTGTAACCATAACTAAAAGATATTTAGGACTTAGACAAGAAGAACTACTAAACACTTATGACTGTCTAAGTTTCTAATCTGTTGGAATGTGACAAAGTTTGAAGTTTCTGAACCATTTACAGAAATAGAAAATTTTGTCACATTCTGATAGTTCTAGCGGACTGCAAGCCAATTCCGAAACGAATTAGAAACTATTCTTATTAAAGGCATAATATGGCTTGTAGTTTATGGTATGTGCGATTTTTGGAAACTAATAGCTGGTATGATTACCTAATCAACTACTACAGATATGTTTTGGAACACTTAGAACTACATTTATCAGCGTTTTGTCTTTAGCCATTCAAAACCTTTCATTAACTTTGCAACAATTTCAGTGGGCTTAATGTGTTAAGACACTGGAAGGACATATTTTAGTAAAGGGCGTTTAGCAAAGTTATCCTTCATTGGAATCTGGACAATTCTAACCGTATGGGTAATAAGCAGAAAACGTCCACGTCTGTGATATTTATATCCTATCTATAGGAATATCATATCATTAGGCGTGGACTTTGCTTATTATATACGGTGGGCAGTCCAGAGCCTCAATGAGATAATAAGTTAAAGTTTCCACGCCTTATTTTTATCCGCTTCTATCTGGAAACTGGGAAGCATGGATTTAAACAAGATGAAAACCTACTTATTGGATATTCCTAACAGATACAACAGATTCAGTAAAAATCTGGATGTTAAGACTATTCTATGTAATAAGTCTTGGTTGATATTTAATGATTCTGGAGATAAGGAGTTATATATCTTTCAAGAAAACGGCTCTCTCATTACCTCTATAAATGGTAGTGTTATAAATGCTACATGGCAATATCTTTCTGCCAACAATTCCTTAGTAATTTCTTTCAAAGAAAAATCTTATATGCTTCATCCATCATTCAAGGATGATGTTATATTTGCCTTACAACAAGACGGAACAGAAAGGTTTGTCTTTATGATAGAAGAAAATCAAAGCAACTTCTTTCATCCAAAATCACTAAAAGAACTTACCGCCTATTTTGAGAACAAAGAGCGTAGAAGTATAGAAGAAAGGCAGCAAGAAAAAAGAATCTTGTTGCAACAGCAAGAAACTAGGCGAAAAGAAATAAGAGAATTTCAGATAGACCAGAAAAGACGAAGAAAAGAGGAAGAACGAGAAGAAGAAATTTTGAAGAATTGTAACTATTACTTAAAATTCGGCATAATTGCAGGGAGTATATTTGTGATATATACAGTTCTGTTTGTTATTTATTATCCTCCAACACATAACCTTAGAAGTTTTATAGATATGCTTTTTACATTCTGTTCTCCAATATTACTTTTTAGTATCATTGCTATGATAATTGATATTAGATTAAGAAATAGAATACTTAGACGCTATAAATAATATCCAGTGATTTAATCAACATAATTAATAACTTAAATATCAAACAAAGATGAGAACATTTAGATTAATTGGAATGGCTTTACTAGCCGTAGTAATGTGTGTGAACTTTACTTCTTGCAGTGATGATGACGAACCTAGTAAAAATGATGATGGTGTTATCACCAATCAAAAGCGACTTGTTGAGCTAAGAGTGACAGATGAAGACGGGGTATCTATTACTGAATATTCCTACGACAGTAATGGTAAGCTAGTATCAGCTACAAACACAGAACAATACGATGGTAGTACACACACCAGTACTTATACAGTCACTTGGGGAGCAAACAAAATCATTGAAAGCAGAAATGGAGAGGCAATCACATATACATTAGAAAATGGATTGATAACACATACTTCTGATAGTGACGGAGGAGATTTGGATAATACAGACTTTACTTATAATGTAAACAATCAGCTAGTAAAATTGCAATATAATGAAGAGGACTATCTGTCTTACACATGGCAAGGTGAAAAATTAACTAAAATGGCATGGAGCTTTAGCGATGAAGATATTCACGAATTGTCTTATAGCGGAAAAACTTGTAAAGGCTATCTCCCGATAATGGTATGGAGTGTGGATGATTTACGTCCGTTATTGGAAACACATCCCGAATTGGCAGGAATGAGATGCAACCAACTTCCAGACAAAATATATAGCAAAGATGAAATTGACGAAACTACAGAGCAATATACCTATACATTTGATAAAGACGGATATGTGGAAAGCTGTACTGAAGTATCTACTTACAAACGCCTAGATAATAATGAAACAAGAACAGAAACTACAATTTATACTTTCACATGGGAATAGTCTAGTGAAACTGTAACTAATGCAAAAAGCCAGCCTATCCAATTACGGATAAGTTGGCTTTTTCAGTTCTGAACACTTAATCATTAACATCTTTTCTTGGATTTCATTATAGGAACAAGTCCAATAGTAGAGAAATAGTTCCGCATTATCTCTCTGTTACCAATTGGTTTCTTTATTAATTTCTTCATAGCTATAAATTTTAGAGTTTCACATATCCAACTGTATTCAATATTACAGAGAAATCAAAATGAGAATACACTCTATATCTCATAAAATTCTGTATTTCTTTATTTTAAGCAAGGTATAATTTTGAAAAGTCAAATTATATAAAAATGCTGGTACCACCCGAATTGCAAAACTATTATACCGATGACTTCAACCTGAATTCCAAGGGACAGGCCACTCGTAAATTATCGGAATATGGGCTGATATGTATGGATGAATTTGACAAGGAAACCACCAAGAAGATGCCTTTATTAAAGAATCTGATGCAGATGGCAAGCCTGAGTTTCATCAAATCATATCAAAAGAGCTTCTCCAAACTGCCTCGAATCGCTTCGTTTGCCGGTACATCCAACCGCAAGGATATTCTGACCGATCCTTCGGGAAGCCGCCGTTTTATCTGTATCGAAGTGGAAGAGAAAATCAATACAGAAGATATCATACATTCACAAATCTATGCCCAGTTAAAAACAGAACTGTTGCGTGGGAAGCGTTATTGGTTTGACAGTGACGAAGAAGCGGAAATCAATCTCCATAACCGGGAATTTTACAGACAATCAACAGAAGAGAGCATATTTAATTGTTGTTTCCGGGCGGCACAACCTGATGAAACGTATATGGAACTGTCGGCAGCAGAAATCTTCCTATGTATCAAGAAGCGCTATCCCCATGCATTAAAGCAGGCATCTCCGGCTAGTTTCAGTAAAGTATTGATGTCACTTGGAGTAGAAAGGATACATACGCGCACCGGCAATCTCTATCGGGTGATAGAAATGAGATAACCCCTTTCACACAAATGCGCTATAAATCAATATTTTACAGCGCATTTTGTGTGAAAGGAGTTTTTCTAAACTTTTCTTTCCGTACTATTTGGGGCTTTATTCTTAGTCAGCAAAGCTCAAGTCACATACCGGTATTCCGACCTGATACTTTCTCAAAGCATTCTCACTCATCTTCCGTTTTACCTTAGAAACGGGTACCAGATAATAGAGCATCGGATTATTCGGTTTCTGTCCGTACCCTATTAATACAAAATCAACTTTCTTCCTTCTCCGGTCAATCAATTCTTTCCGTGAGAATTTATAAGCACCACTTTCTGTAAAAGGATACCAAGTGCACATCACATTCACCGGCTTATCTGCTCTATTCACAAGAGTAAGAAAATTACCCTCACTTACCGTGCGACACTTTATCAAACCTCTCTCATTAATGAACTTGCAAATGAAGGAAGCAAAGGTGTTATTATTGGTATCCTTTACCTGTGCAAATGATATTGTCGGCAAGAAAAAGCATAAAAATATGCTCAACTTAAAATATTTACTCATTGTTGGACCACTATTTATAAATTAAATTGGTAGTCTTAACAATGGAGAGAAGAGATTTGTTCTAGTAAGAAAATACTAATGTAAAATTTTACAGAAAAATATGCCTTTATTTACGCAATACC
>OMFN01000127.1_pt1 | contig 60266 bp, 69 predicted proteins | sample 1645641 | NCBI WGS metagenome assembly OMFN01 (sample SAMEA103958126, study PRJEB25191) | human gut metagenome
AGTATAGTACTATAATTAAGGAGTGGGCTTCGGCCCTTCCTTAATTCCATTATATATCTAAATGTAAAGGAGTCAATGTTTATGACAGAAAAAGGAAAAATGATTGTTATCGTATTACTTTCAATTAACATCATTCTCACATTAATATCAATACTAATCAAATAAAGGAGTTGTTATCATGGATGATAAATATAAGGCACAAAAAAAATATGCAAAAGCCAATATTAAAAAACTCAGTTGTTCATATCCTAGCGAATTTGTAGAAGAATTTAGAGATGCTTGCAACAAATTAGGAATCAAACAATCTGAAGTTATAAGAAAAACAATGGAAGCAGTTATTGAAAACGCAAAAAAGGACCAGAGCAACTAAGCCCTGGTCTTTTCTTATGAATATAAATTGTTGTGTAGTCGAGATTTAGTCGAGATTTAGTCGAAATTAAGTCGAGTTTAGTCAACATCTTTATGAATAACCTCATAATAAAACTTAAATTAGACCTTTTTCAAATACTTTCTAGCAACCCATCCACTAGGAATCTTTGCCCAATCTCCATCGAATTGAGATACAGTGACACGAGTGCCATAATTTAGACAGCCGTCCTTATCGTAATCGTGAGCCTTAGCGTTCTTAGTCAATTCCTCATATGTCTTTCTTCTATAGTTAGCCCCTGGTCCTGTTCTGACACTTAAATCACTAGCAGTAATCATATAAGTACCTAAAGTGCTAGATGCGTTACTCTGTGGCTTAGGTGTAGGAGTTTCAATGTGTTCATTGACACTCTTATTTAATATACCTTCTACAATTGCCTTAGCGCACTTGTCAGCGTTCCAATGAGCCTTATCTGTGGCATTGTCAACAAAGCAGCACTCAACTAGAAGTGCTGGAGAATTAGTCTTTCTCAACACATATAACTTTGTAGATGTTTTAACACCTCTATTTCTAATACCTAGAGTGTTAGAAATATTCTTGACGATTCTTTCAGCTTCATCTTTGGCTTTTGATTTGTCGCTATAGACATATACCTCTGTACCTGTACCGCCTCCAGCATTAAGATGAATAGAGACATCTAAGTCAACCTTATGATCATTACACTTATTTACAATTGCTTTTAAGTTAGAATTCTGGTCTTTTCCATTATCATCAGTACAGTCATATACTGTATGTCCGTTTGCTCTTAACAACTCAATGACTTTATTTTTAACTTTTCTGTCTTCATTGACTTCGTCTAATAGTCCACTTGCTCCACGACATTTTAAGCTATGTCCACCATGTACGTTAAAATTCATACTTTATACCTTCTTTCTTATAATTCAATTCCTTCGATTTCCGCTCTAATCTTTAGAGTGCGAATATAATTCCCTAAATGCTTTTTCTGCTCTTTTAATAGATCGAGCGAACATCTAGGAATGAATGTCAAGGTACGTGCCTCGTACTTGACAGTCATATCATCTAATCTGTCATATCTGATTTTAGCCTGCCAATATTCTGCCTTAAATCTGTCCTTATAATCAGAACTATTCATAAGTTCTACAGTGTCTTGTAATTCCATTGTTTAATCCTCCTCAAGATATGTGCCGATTCCATAATTTTCAGCACACATGTATTCGATTCTGCATCCTCGTGCAGTATTCCAACCTTTTAAAAAGTAAGCCACATCGGCAGTTGATAGTAATTCAATGGATTTCCCAAGATACCACAAAGGAGTACCATCACCATTAATATAACTATCAATAATCTCTACATCATCACCGTACAGGCTCTTGATGTTTTTGACAGCCTTTTCTCTATTGAATTTGATTTCTTTTTCTGACAAGCCTTTCATGGGCTGAGAAATAAATATTTTCATTTCCTTACTTCCTTTCATTTAAATAAAAATGAGAGGCGCACAGGTCCTCTCACAACAATATTTATAATTTAATGCACACATTCTTTTCTTTCTTGTATGCATCTAAATACATTTCTCTTTTATTTCCGTTATAAGTTGCTTCAAAATACATACCGTCTGAAAGTGTAGTTGATAACAGCGCCTTGTTGTTTTGAAGTGTCTTGCACACCCACACAACATAAACGTCAAAATCCTGTGGATCTTTCAGGTGTTCTTCTGTATATCTTCTTACTTCTTCAACTGCAATCTTTAGAAATTCATCATTACCCATTGTTATTCTCCTTGTTGATAGCATTTTCAGCCACTTCTAAGCCTTTAGTTAAAACAGATGGTACGTTGTCTCCTGCTTCCACAAAGTTTTCGATAATGCTGCGTAACTCGTTAATAATAAGAGATGCCAATGTGAACCATCCAACATAAGTAGTAATTGTTAGATCAACATTGATAGTCTGACCAATCTCAATGAAGATTGCAGAGGCAAGGAACGCTACTAGCACCATTAGCCAGTAACCTAACTTCTTCCATACACCACGCACTCCTTTAGCGGAATTTTCTTTGCCTGTTAATCTAGACTTTCTAATTCCTGTGATGTAGTCAATGATGTTTAATGTTAAAAAGCCTACGAATAAAAACCAGTGTGTGCCTAATGCAGCAGTCAATACTGCTACAATAGTGCCTCCGATTGCATTAATCGCATCCATGTATTTCAATGATGTGTCATATAATTTCATATTTCCTTCTCCTTAAGCGTAGCAGTACACGAATGTACCGCAGATATATTGATTATTGATGTTGTTTTTGAGTGATGCCAGAGTGAAATGATTTGCTGATGCATCGTTAGTTTTAGGGTAATACCTAATAACTAATCCGGCGTCCGTAGCAGGATTTGGTACAGGAATGAAAATATTGCCTTTAGGAAATTTATCACTCGGAAAGCTCTCCCACACATAGCCCATGGTGTTTCCACCGATTGGAGCATTTATGAGTCCATTCCAATTCAGTTCGCAGAGTTTCAATCCGTCGTTATATCGGTATTTCAGTGTGATACCACATCCATTAGTTCCACAAGAGATCCAATCAGACCAGCCAATAACTTTATGCTGTATCTTCTTATCCGTGAGCACGGGCACCCACGTATCTACTTGATTCTCTGTATCAAAATCAAATACATACCCATTAAATGATTGTGCTTCAAGAGGCATATTTACCTTTAATTTCCCACTCTCTGCCTTGCATCCAACTCCAATCCCTCTGCCGTCAGCAGAGAAATCAAGCAGTTTGAACGAAGGAGCGATAGTGGCATAAGATGCAACGCCATCTGTCGTAAAGTAATCCTTCGCAAGCACTCTAAAGGAATAGGCATTGTCTGTACTAAACTTGCCGGCAGATGATATATATACCTTATTCTCACCACTGTATGAATCTGTATAAGTTGCAAGAGTAGTCCAAGTTTCGCCGTTTTTGTACTGGATCATGACAGTCTTATCATTTTTATTTGCAACAGGTGCAATTGAAAATGAATAAGTAATCTTAACCGCTGTACCTTCATCGTCTGCTTTGTTAGTCGAAACATTCCAACGCTGTGCAGTGACATTCTTAACAGTCGGTGACCACCACTGCGTGACACTGATATTCTTCGAAAGTGCGGCCTTCTGTCCTCTTGAATCTGTAACTGTCGATTTAAGTGTAACTGTGCCAGATGATTTCAACGGCTGAGTTGTAAAGAAACTGTTTGGTCCAGGTATGATCTGTCCGTCAATCTCGTTTTGGTAGTACGTGATTGTAGCACCGTTCTTCGTTGAAGTAGATACATTGCATTTGATTTTCGAAACGCCCTGTATAATCGTTGATGCTCCGAATCTTTTTGCGATTGCAGCATCTTCATTTGTGTATGTGATTCCTGTTACAGTTGGCTCATAGCCCGATGGCAGTACTAAATCCAATCGGCAGTAGTTAGTACCGATGTACTTTCCTGCATGGTTATATGTATCTACCTTGAATGTCATATATGAATATGACGTGTTAGTCATCTTGCTGATTAACGAAGTCGGTACTGTCCACTTAAATTCATCATTCCACTGCTCGGTAGCAATCTGTACATTCATATCATAATAACTGTACGAGATTACATGACCAAAGTCAGATGATGCTCTAGGTGTCTTGATTGTGACACTGTTGCCAAAATAAACAGTTGCCGGCGAACAGTAAGGCTTTGTTGCTCGAGGAATAACATCGCAGTCGATACCACCCGAAGCAGATACGCTACCTACATAACTGCCCGAAAGGGTTACCTTCAATTCCTGTGAGAACGAGAAATCAAAATGCTTGCTCCCATTGCTGTCATGAGGGATTCTAATATTAGTAACTGTCGCAAGTGTCTTTGTTCCACTTCCTCCGATAGTCACACCACCCGACCAGATAAGAACGCCATTTGCCCACATAGAGCCGTATTTAGTAGCATTTGAATTGATATTCCACTTATAATACTTTGTCAGTGTAGCAGTCCATAAATCATAGTTTCCGTCAACATTGACACCTGTTCGTGTCATTGTCATTGTGACATTACCATTGCCGCCGCCAAACGATGCACTGCATGTTGCATATGTTGCCATCAGTCACCACCTACTTTCTTAAAGGTTAAAGATCCATCGTGGTTAACAATGAATCCGAAGTTTCCGATTCTTAGTGAACTAGAAACTTCGATGTTTGAGTTATACATTCTGTTGTTAGCAAAGTACGCTACTTCGTCATTGTTCTGAAGAATAGAGTACTTGCTGTTTGTCTGTTTGGTTTTGAATTCAGATTCCTGTTTACCTATCTCTATGCCTTCTGCATTGAATCTGATATAAGTATTCAGCTGAGTCTGATTGTTTGATACAGTATCAGAAAGAGAACTAAAGTCTTCTTTCTTTACAAATCCCATCTGAATGCTTTCTGTTGTCTGCTGAATAGTAGATACAGTAGAAGCAAGGTTTGCGCCGTCAGAGGCACTGTAATAATTCTCTGATACAGTCTGTAAGATGGATGCCTTTGTCTGTTCTATAGACGAAGAAGCATCCTTAGTCGCCTGCTGCAGCTGACTGTTCATGTTGTTTATTCTGTTGTCGTAATCATCAATGATTGACTTTAGGTCATTTGCAAGCACTGGGGTGGTCGTTGTATATGTTCCATCATCCCATAATATCTTCGACCTAACCCAGTAATAATGCTTGTCAATGTAGTCATCGGGAACGCTTTTCCACCCGTTACTGTTTGCATCGGGCATTTCCGTTGCTGAATCTGATAGGTAATACTCCGGAGTGATTGAGCGAATTCCCTGCCCGTCCTCGCCATCATTAACTCTCACGAGGGTCATGCTAGCCGATGCCTTAACCATATAATTAACCTTCTAACTGTGCGCTGAATGTTGCCTTGTTTGTAATATCGCCGGCACCGATTGTGTATGTTGCACCTGTTGCTACTGCAGTAGTTCCGCCGTCCTTGTACCACTTGATGGTTCCTAATGCAGATAGAGCAGAGCCAGTTACTTCAACCCCACCCTTATAGACATGAGCAGTTAAAGTTGTAGCAATAGCCGTATTTTTAAAGATTGTTCCACCACTTGAGGTGATCGCCATTGTGATAGCATCTAAGCCATCCTTTCCGTTTGTGCCGTTTGTACCTTTGTAGGAAACTGAATATGATTCAGTATGCTTACCATCCGAATAGTTTACAACAGTCTTTGTCCATAAGTACTGACCATTTGCCACACTAGGCACTGTGGCACTCCATTCTCCTGTTGGAGGAGTAGTGCCGCTTGTGCCTGCCTGGTATGTAACCGATGTTGAACTTACAGTAACGCTTGTACCGTTTGAACCGTTAGAACCGTTTGTACCCTTGTAAGAGACTGAATACGCTTCAGTAGACTTACCATCAGAATACTTGACTACTGTCTTAGTCCAAAGGAACTGTCCATTAGGTACATTAGGTACTGTGGCACTCCATTCTCCTGTTGGCTTAGTTGTTCCACTTGAGCCGACTTGGTAAGTTACAGAAGTCGAACTAACGGTAACACTTGTACCATTCTGTCCTGTCTGCCCCTTGAATGCGATTGAGTAACTGAATGTCTTGTTGATAGTAATATCACCATCAACGACGATAGGGATAGTAATAGTACCACTCTTAGTTAATGCAGATGCTGCAGTAACCGTGATTGTTGGCATTGGTGTCTTGCCGTCAGATACCGCTGAGATTCCTGTAGGACATGTAATAGTTCCTACAGTACATGGAACCTGTTCGCTACCACACAGTGCCATTACTTGTGTAGTAGTTGTCTGTGTACCGTTTACAGAAGTAGTAGTACCTAAAAATGTATGGCTATCGCTTGTTAATACAACGGAATAGCCATCAGTTAAGTCAATTACATCAATTTGATTGACCGCTTTAATTGCCATATTTTGTTTCCTCCTAAATGTTTAATTCGCAGTTGAATACTGCCTTGAATTTAATGTCTTTCGCTGAAATAGTAAACATGAACCCGTTATCATTAAGCCTTGAATCATCTAACGGAATCTTGCTGAATTCTGTCTCTCCATGCCTTTTTATGAGCCACTGCAGATATGCACCATCTCCGAATGTTTCTCTCAACTTAGAAGAGTTATCAATCACAACTCCACCCACATATACGCTCACTGTAAATATAGTTGCCACATCGCTGTTCTTGAATGTCGTGCCATTTGATGACTCTATACACAACAATATAGAATCCTCACCTTTTGCACCTGTTATACATACTGGTGTACTGTATGTGACAGTATTGTTGATCGTCGTAGCTGTTCTCTGCCAGATATATATTCCAGGACGCCAAGTCGGCGCAGTCTCTGACCAGCCACTTTGAGGAGACGTAGCCCCATCAGTTGAACTAGCATACTCACACACAAACTTCTTAACAGAGCCTTGTGCCTGTTTTAGCGCTTCTCCTGTTTTCTCTTCAACTTCTGAAACCCTTAGTGATATCTTCTCATTGGACAGGCTTAATTGCGCCATCTTGTCATTGATGCCTTCCTGTTCCTTTGCGATTATATCTAGTTTCAATGATTCCTGGTCCTGCTGGACCTGCAGCTTTCTAATTCGTGTTGTATTAGATACACGATTCACTGTCTTTTCTTCATTCTTTGTTGTAACACTGCCGTCAACCGTAGACATAGAGAACTGTCCACCTTTATAACTGACAGTTAGATCCGATACAAAGAAAGTGAATTCATTACTGTTATAATTGACAAGAGCCCCAGGAAGAAGGTTATCAACCGATATCATTGTGACATTCTTCACCTGATTGAAAGTCAATCCCTTAAGTCTGTCATAGATGCTGTCTATAATGCTCTGTTCATCTGCATATAGATTTGCTGAATCAATAAACAGCGTATTGCCTGTCTCATCACCCTTAGAAAGAGGATTGAGACCATTTTCAGCATATACTCTTGTGAGTGTATACACCTCATTCTTCTCATAGTCTGTTAAATCCTGTGTAGATGCAAAGGCGCTCTTTTCAATTGGTACAAACCTAATAGAATCAATTCCCTCTGCATAGACATTTGCTGCAAACAGTTCCGCAATCCATCCGAGATAGTTTCTTATTACAATCGTGTTATCGTACCATGATACGCTCTTATCAAGAACATACTGCGGTATTCCTTCACGAATAATAGAAAGACCAGTCAGACTTTCAATCTCGTCGAGCTGGTCTTTTATAGTGACAGGATATGATAGTTTAGTATCGTATGCCATATCAAGAGAATGGTTATTGTCATACATCTTGAAAGTTAGTTCCTTGGTGTACTTCTCCGGCTGATCATACACCTTGAAGTATCTTGTATCAGATGCATCATTTTCCTTGACTTCCCAGTACCTGCTGATGTCGATGTTGTCAAAAATGCCGTCATAATTATCGAACTTCATTGTCAGTTCAATTGATGGCACGTTGCCTATCATACGGCAGTCAGCAAAAGAGACAGACATCTTATAATCAAGAAGTCTGTCCGTTACATTTGTCTCTCCATATTTTATAAGCATATGATCACACCTCAATCAGAGAGAAAGAGAATGAATCTGCCTTTAGACCTGACTGCACTCTCTTATAATTGTACTTCTTATTTGAAGCATACATCTTCTTGGTTCCTCTGATACCATGATCAGGAAGGTAGAGTTCTGCTGTAAACTCTGCCGGAGTGAGTACCTTCAGAATATTCATTACATCTGTGAATGTATTCAACTTATATGTACATGTGATTTTAAGCATGTTAGAACGTATTCTATTTCTTCTTAAGATGCCTGTTGATACAGGTCTAACACTATCCGAATCTAAATCATTGATTTCTACGCTAATCTCTGAAGGAGTCGGAATAAGTGTTCCGTTTATCTTGATTTTCGCTTCATCTGCCATTTATTCCACCTCCTAATAGTCAAATACAGGCTTGCCTGTGCGTGCTTCATAGTCCTTGATATTATCAATCACCATCTTAGTGATTACTCTGCCGTCATCAAGCACTAATTTAATGACATAAGTAGCACCTGTGCCGTCATTCTGAGAAAGTGATAATCTTTCTGAAATCTTTTCAGCAATCATATCAAGTCCCTGTGTGTTTCTCTGTAATGGTATTACTGCTTCTGTTCCTGCTTCACCAATATTGGCGATAGTGGATGCACTTACGATACCACCTTTTGCGAGTCTAGGAATCCTAGGAATTGAGAATCCTTTTCCACCGACACCAGGAACCCAGTCAGGAATCTTTATCTTGCCGATACCACTTAAGAATTTGTTGATTCCATCAATCATGAAATTCAATGGAGCCTTGAAGATGTGGCTTAATCCAGAAACAATACTTTCAAATATCTGTCTAACACCAAACCATGCTCTTCTCCAGTTGCCTGAGAATACACCACCGATGAAGTTAGTAAGACCCATGAAAACTACTTCCAACGAATTAATGATAGGACCCATGTAGTCTCTGAACGCCTTGACAACATTCTTAACCGTTTCAAACACATTCTTCCATTTGAAACCAAAAGTTCCTTCCATCCATTCACCTAGATTACGGAAAAATTCTCTGATATTGTTGACTCTTTCGCAGATTGTTTTGTCTGCGCGTTCAATAATTCCTCTGATTGCAGCAAATACCATATCAAATACACCTCTTAATACTGTTAAGGCTAATTTGAATATAGGTCCTAGAATATCAAGAATCGTACTGAATATAGGCGTAGCAAACTTAAGAAAATCACTTAATAATCCCATTATGCTCTGGAATACATTCTCCCATGCGTTCCACAACGGTTTGAGAACAGTGTCCACAAAATCCATGATGATTTTACCAACTGTATCAATGATAGGTGCCACAATATTTAGAAATACCTTCTGAACAATAGTGGCGATATTTCCTAGAATGCTTACTATGTCATCTCTGAAGCTCTTACTCTTCTGCCATAAGTCTACCACTGTAGCAATGACTGCCCCTATGATGACATTTACAGGATTCACCGCCATTACAATAGATGCAAAAATCTGTGGAAGAATTCCAAATGCACCGCTCAATGCAGTTGCAAGTGATGCCCAACCTGAAAATACTCCTACTGCAAGCTGTATCTGTGTGATAACAGTACCAAGAATTCCAGCAAGAGTAGAAAATAATGATAATCCCGCAATAACTGAAAGTATGCCAAGAATACGACCTACATTATCTGCTATGAAAGAGAATAACCCATCAATGATACCAAGGACCACATTCACTGCACCTAGTACTACAGTCCAGTCAATCGCTTTAGTGATATCTCTCACAATTTTCAGAATCTCATTGATGATCTTCAATATAGAGTTAAATATATTCCATAAATGCTGGATGATTAAATCACCTAGGCCTGCAGTGTTCCATGCATCGGCCAGTCCTTGAGAGATATTGCCAATTATCTTGAAGATGTTAGTGAATATCTTCAATATCAGTTCGACAGTCTTTGCACCTGTGCCATTTTCCCACACTGTATACATTGACTTGCCGATTTCCATAAGAAGATTCTTGACACCATTAAATGCGTATACTGCAGCTGCAATCATCGGCGCTCCAAACTTATCCCATGACTGCTTTAAAGGCTGAAAGAATTCAGCAACCTTCTTCTTGATTTCTTCTAACTGCTTGTCTACTTCTTCAAGAAGGCCTTTCTGTTCTTCTGCACCACTGTCATCCATGCTGAATCCGCCAATATCACCACCGGAACCACCAGCACCGCCTGAGCCACCTGAGTCACCTGAAGACGGATCACTTGAACCATTGCTTGAATTGATGTTATTGATTGCATCGAATCCAGCAAGAGCTCCTTTCAATTCCTTCTTGAGCTTGGAAGCATTACCTGCTGCCTTCTTTAATCCGCTTCCTGTTCCACCTGCGCCTTTAGAAAGCTTCTGCGAACTATTGGAAGCATCGTTCATATTCTTTGCAAGAGCCCCTGTGTTTCCTGCCGCCTTCTTAGCATTGTTTGACACTCCACCAAATGAAGAACTTAACTTCTTTGACTTGCCACCAAACAATGCCGTCAGATACCCAACGGCGACCATAACAACTTTAGTGAATGCAACAACATATGGGACGCATGAGTTAATTGCCTTTGCAATATTAGTAAAGAATCCAGCAATATTAGACTGCCCGATTGTATTCATTACTTCGGACATACATCTAACAATAGCTGTTCTCATATTAGCGATTGATGTAGAAATTCCACCTGTCGCATTTCTTGCCTGTTCCTCAAATGACTGATAGCCGTTAATGCCCTGAGTGTTTAACTGCATAAGAGTATTCATGAACTGGTCCATAGATACAGTTCCGTTTCTTAATGCCTCACCTAATGCTGAAGCATTGACAAAACCCATGGCCTCAGCCACCTGTTTCATCTGTGCAGGCATTGCAGTCATCGCTGAACGCCATTCAAACATATCAGGTTTACCCTTAGCATATGACTGTGACAACTGTTCTAAGGCTGATTTCTGTATCTCAGAACTTGCACCGCCTGCTAGAATAGCATTATTTAGTGCAAGGAACATATCTGTTGATCTAGAGATGTTACTGTTCACTGACGTAAATCTCTGTACTGCGCCTGATGCATCGTCTAGGGTTGTTGGGAGCCCAATAAGCTTATTGCTTAGTTTCTGTACAGATGCATTCGCTTGAACACTGCCAACGCCTAGATTCGACATCACACGGCTATAATTGCTAAGAGTATCAACTCTCTTGATTGCAGCATCAACATTCCCTAATATTGTTGATTTAATCAGAGAAGCAATACCAAGACCCGCCACAATATTGCGGATACTCTTGAATGAATTGCCAATTGATCCTGTGACCTTATCAACATGATTCTTTAGGCCGGTGACTTCATTCTTCACGCTGTTCAGTTCTGATTTCGCTGATTTCGTCTGAGCAGATATTACTATCTGCAGTTCCTCTACCGTCATTCTGCATCACCGCCTTTCTTTTTCTTAATGCTTCATTATGTCTTCTACTGAAGGCAATACGAGAAGATCTAGCGTTTGCGACCTCTTTTCTTTCCCTCTCTTTTTCAAACTCTTTCCTATCCTCTTCAAAAAGTGAAGGATAGAAGTCCCACAATTGTGCAGGAGTGAATGAATCATCCTTGCCGTTAAGGACAGCAGAAATACAATCCCTTATCTGAAGGGCCTGTATCTGAAGAGATATCGCTTCCTGTCGCACCATTTCTTTTTTCTTTCTTTCATATGCTGAAATAATATCGTATAGCTCATCTAACGAATAATTCCAAAATGAAAAGGGGTCTACTCCAGCATCAAGCGCTGGATCATAGACCGCCTTGTATATGTAATCTGTAATCAGGATATCTTCTAGAGATTCTTCTTGGCTTCCGCCATTTCCTTTTCCATTTTCGTTTCGAGAGCCCCAGAGAAAAAACCCGATACCTGGAACAATGGAATAAGAACATCACTAAGGAACTCTGTCTGTGAGCCACCTTCATCGATGTATCTATCAAACATATCGTTCACATCGCTTCTGTCGATGTTGCTGTTGAATTTCTGAAGACCACCATGGGTGATGTCTAACATAGTACATAATGGTGTCATGCCTGTTTCTGTATTGAGAAGATTTATAAGACTTCCACCATACATCTGTTCTAGTCTTGAGATTTCTCCTGTTGTAAGTTTTAATTTATATTCTTCTTCACCAATCTTCCAAATGATGAAGGGTTTTCTTTTTGCTTTTACTTCCATTTATCTATATCTTCCTTTCTATGCTGCTACGTCTGTTGGGTCAGTAACAGTGAGTTCAGACTGTAATGCGATTGAAACAGTGAATTCAATAGCATCATTGACACCACCGCCCGATCTTTTAACAGTGACCTGTCCTGAGAATGTAGTTGTAGTACCGTCCTTCAATGTTTCCTTGAACATTGCGGTAGCTCCTGTTTTTTCTAGTTCCCTCATTAATCTGTATGAAGATGTTGGCTTGCTGTTGTCATACTTGAATGTATATTCAAGGTCTCCAGGGTCTCCGATACCAAACTCATAGACCTTAACTGCATTATCAAGTGAAGAGTTTTCAACTTTTTCTTTTTCAATACCCATTTCAGGAATCTTCTTCAAACCTGGAAGGTCAGTATAAGAAGTCCCCTTGTTTGTCTTGTCATAAGATAATTTAGCGCCATTTGCTAGCATTATATAATTCCTCCTTATCAGTTACATACCGTGATAGATGTAATCACTATCATAATATGCTTCATAATTCATTTTCTTGTGTCTAAGTCCTGATGCATCATCAATATCTTTGCATAATACTCTCTTTAGCCCCATTGCTGATAATGCCTTATCAACTTTCAAGGCTGTAACCGATGTACTCTTAGTATCCCAGATTTCGATTCTGTAAAGGACATGTGATGTCTGCTCCTTGTCATCCGTCCATTCTGCCACGCTGTTATCTTCCTCAACATACTGAACTGCTGGAAGCTTTGCCCAGTCCTTAGGATAGATATCAGTGACTTCAAGGCCTTCATCTGTCAGAGCCTTATATACTTTGTCTTTAATGTTGTTCATATGCTTTTAATCCTTTTCAATTAACTGGCTGATTACAATACCAGCATCCTTCACTGCTTTCTTTTCAGTCTTCTTTGCTCCCTGGTACATGAATGGCTGTGCAGGCTGTCCATCCGACCTGTAATATCTCTTTCCATCAACCTCGATAACTACCCAATGATAGTTATTTATTGCTTCTTCTGATAGCTTCTCTTCAGGAATCCACCAAGGTTCCATAGTATAAGAAGGATGTGCATATGGAGATATTCCAGCATGGTCTGCTGCACCTTTTCGACCTGTTCCGAATTCAACATATTGAGCATATGCCTTATTTGTATAAACATATCCCTTGTCGCCTTCAACTCTTGTCTTAATGGAATTTCTTAATTCACCATTATTTACAGGGCATTCAAGAACGCAACCACTTCTGATTGTTTCCGCAGCCTTTCCGAGAACCTGTTCAGGATTCTCAAGAACGACATCTATAGCACGAAGCTTTCTAAATAATTCATTAGCACCGTTGAGACTCATTTAATAATCTTCTCCAGTTCATAGAGATAGTGCCTGTTATACTCCTTCATGCTGATGATTCTGTAATCCGGTTCATCAATTGACTGATTATAGACATTCACACCCCACTTTTCAGTGGGTCTGAAATCATCATCCTTATTCTTAGGAAGAATCATATTAAGAATGTAGTTCAGTCTCTCGCCATACATTTCAGCCTGTAACTTACCGGATGCAGGCCATACTTCAAGAAGCATTGATTTTCTCTTGATCCACTTTTCAGTAGTGACACCTTCACCATCTTTTTCGATAACAGGCTCATATACAGGATAGTTCTTAAGCGCTGAAAGTCTCATTGGTTCCCCTCCGGCTTCTTTTCGTGAACGATTCCTCCTGCACGAATCAGTCTCAGGTTGTTAAGAGTTGAGAGAATATCTTCATAAGTAGAAGACTGAAAAGTAGATGTGATGCCACCTTCTGAATGTGATGATTCTCCGACCATGCCCTCTCTGAAGTATATGGCACATGCTAGATCAGCCACACAGGAATCCATTGCAGTGATGTATACAGTGCGGTTTGTATGTAAAAGAGCACGCTGTTTTGCCAATTCAATATAGAGTTTTGCACGTTCCTGACTCATTCCTGCTCTTTCAGCAACAATCTCAACTAGATCCATAGATTACTCCTCCTGCATCTTAGTGAGAACTGCGACCAATTCCTTTTTAACAAGACTAGAATATCCGCTAACGCCCTTTTCCTTTGCAATAGTCTTTAACTGGTCAACAGTCATATCGTTGAGGTCCGTCACCTCATTGTTTTCTACAGGAGTATCTTCATCATTCTTCTTGTCTTCAATGACACGATATCCCTGTTCTGTATAACGCTGAAGGTCATCCTCATGGATGGCCCTTTCAACGTTGATTCTTTTTACAATGATCATTATGCATCAGCTGAGACGTTAGCAATGATTAGGTCAAGCATGTTGTCCTTTTCCCAGCAGTCATGATATCTTCTATAGTCAATCTGCCAAGCATTTGCATCCTGGTTAGTATCAGGGTCAAATACTCTTGTCTTGTCCTGCTTAGTAACACCGATAACACTATTGATTGGCGCCATTAAGAAGTTTACATTCTTAGCAGTTTCACCCTTTGTATATCCACCTGCGTCTTTTGTTGCTCCAGCATCAACCTTGATAGCTGAATACATTCTGTTCTTTGGTGTAGGAATGAATGTGATTTCATCAAGCTTATAGATGTCTAATGTGATATTTCCAATAGTTAATTTACCTGATGTAAGGTTGCTGTTTACCATCTTTTCCTTTAATAATCTTAAAGTATCATATGTAATATGACAGATGATATCGCCCTGATATCCTTTATCACGGATAGTATCCGCTGCCTTTTCTAATTCAGAAAGAATATTCTGTTCAGTCAATGCAGTTGTTAGGATGTTTGCTGATTTCTTTGCTGTAACATCAGAAACAACCTTAGAAATACGGTAAGCATCGACTTCAGGGGCAACATGTAAACGCTGGAATTCTCCCATGACAGTGCCAGCAGATGCAACGAAATTGGTTTCGTTCACATCCATTGCATCAAGAAGGAACTTTCTTCCACGGTCCTGTGTCATTTTGAATGTTTCATATTCAAGAGTGACAGCACCCTGTTTATATCCTTCATCTCTGTTATAGTCTCCTAAGCCAACTAATGACATCTTAGGGATTTTTACCTCTGCACCACCGTCATACTTAATCTGTCCGGCATTGGCATCCATCCATGATGTAAGAGTGAGATGCTCCATCTGTTTATCTAGTTCAGTCTGAAAAATAGTTGAATACTGTAATGTGTTAATTGCCATGTTCTATACCTCTTTTCTAAAATTTAAGTGCATTCGCGAATGCCTTTCTTGCATTCTCTTCTTCAGCAGTCAATACATTGTTTTTTGCCTTGTCTAAAGGTGCTTTCCCTTTTAATCGTTCATCAACAGACTGCTGAACCGCTCCCTTGAATGCTTTAGAGAGTCTCTTGACAGATTCATTTACGGAATCAGCATCAGTGTAGTCAATGAAGTCAGCCATGTCTGCTGGAACTCCTGCAGCATTAAGCTGTTCCTTGGCAACTGCAGTCAGTTCTCTACGAGTAATTGCTGCTTCTCTATTGTCAAGATCTTCTTTTCTCTTGTCTTCCTCATACTGCTTCTTTTCATCATCTGTCATCTTTTGAAGCCTTTCGGCTTCCGTATGATCCTTATCCCACTTCTTTCTTGCACGGGCAAGTCTCTTCTGGACGATTCTGTCCACATCGTCTTCTGTGAGGGTTGTTACTTTGGCTTTACCATCTTCAGGTTCACCTGACTGCGCATTATCGGGATTCCCTTCATCGCCTGTATCATCTTCCCCCTCTTCCCCTTCTTCCGCAAACAGCTGAAGGTTCAAAGGCATCATATTCTTAATGTATTCCATAACTTAATTCCTCCGTTTATAGTCCGTATGACTGTTATATCCATGCACCTTTTAATGTCATATGCACGTTATGGACAAACAGAAAAAAAGAAGAACATCAACCGCTCTTCTGTCTGCTTCTGTATTTCATCAATGCTTTAGGTTTTCTTTCCTTGGGAGGCGGACAGTACTCTTCATATGTCTCGTGTGAGAGTTTTCCGCATATCATGCACATATATGTCACCTTCTTAACAATGACGTGCCTACGGCTGTCAAAATGACTTTTACAGTCATACTCAAAGTACTGATGATGATGTGGTTTCAATCCTTCAGCCATATGGTTCTCCTTTCTTGAAATTGAGCAAAATAAAAACCGACTAAAAAATAGTCGGCTTATACGAACGGTAATATGTCTTTCAAGTCTTTCATAAATCGCTTGGCTTTTTCAATAGTTGAATTATCAGTAAGGTATTCTATTCCTTTTGGTGTAATCTCACATTTATCAAGGTTGTATATTTCTATGTTTTCGTCTATATCCTGGTCAATTACTATCCCACTGATATATCCCTCATTCAACAAATTCACAATGACATAAGTCCAGTACTTTCTGTTGATCTGCAGATATTTACTGTCGTGTCTTATGAGTGATGCATCAATATCCTTGCCTTGCTTGAGCTGCATATACAGGTAGGATAGAATCTGATAAACAATTACATGATAATCATCCCTTGCCATGTTGTTCTCCTTCCTTGAGATTGTATAAAATAAAAAAACGACTATTCTTTTAGTCGATTTGCGTAATGATAATCAATTAAAAGGGATAACTGGAGGGGCGGTCGAACCATTTCTAAGAATGGGCATCCCTCATCCGCCATATATCTAATTAGATATACGCCGTGTTAGACGAGACCGATTTTTCTACATCAGTTATCCTTTTCTACTGATATTAAATCATTTAAATCTAAATAAGTCAATATATTTTTATTTCTCACATCCAATAAACTCATTTTCTTTTTAAGTCTTTTTATGTTCTTAGCTGCAGATTTTTTACTCTTATAGTTGAAATGGAAAATTTCCTCTTCATCATTAATATATTTAAGAACAATATCATAAGCTCCGTTTTTTCGCTCTGCTTTTTTCACAAATGAATAACTATTACCATCGTCTGTTATAAATGCCATATCATAATCTAATATGGTATTTACTGTCATGAGATCCTGTATGTCAAGAGACCCATCCGTTACATGTTTTTTTATAAAATAAGAGAAGTCTTTATCATATATGTATATTTTTCTTCCAGTAAAGGGATTTACTCCTATATAAGTTTTTTCAGGGAATAAATTTGTTAAATCATCTCTTGATAAATTTTGGTCAGTTTCTAATAATTTAATCGCTTTTGCTATTGTATTTGATGTTTCTCCCGAAAGCATTACACTATTATTTTCAGAAATAATCCTTTCTCTTTCTGGTTTTTTGTTCAAGTCTAATGCTTTATCATTCTTTTCAATTAATTTTGTATTGGTATTTTCCTCTTTCTTAACAGGAACTATTTTATCTTGGCCAATAGAAGCCGATGCATCTTTAACATGTGTCTTTAGATTCTTCAATACTTCTTTCTTTTTATTCTTCGAATCCTCTTTATTTTTATTCTTCGATTTTTGGAATTCTAATTGTGATAATGACATATTTTCCTTATCGAATGAATTGCGGTATTTTTTCTGTTGCTTCTTATCACTAGAATAATTCTTAGCTGACTTCCCAGCCGTATTAATTGCATCAGCGCCATGTTTTTCAACCACTCTCTTATGCCACTCTTTATAAGTCTCGTCCGCTGGAACCTTCATCCTTTCTCCTGTAACAGGGTCTCTAGCAAATCTTTCTAGATTATGCATAGTTTCATCATCAAGATTCATAATAGTTGTAGAACGGCACCATGGGTGCATCGGAGGGGCGTTTACACCTATCTTCTTATCATTCACCCTGTATACACTTCCGTCTCTCTCACGGCAAATTTGTGAGGTTCTAAGGTCTAGTGTTGCAACAAATCTATACTCCTCTATGCCGTAATCCCTGTAAGCCTGGAAGTGCGCCTCGTTGTGAATGTATGATGATTCGGTTCTTACAAGTCTTCTAGCTTTATTTCTACCTGATAGAAACTGTTCGTTGATTGAGTCGGTCATTTCCTTCTCTGTCTTTCCTGTAAGTGCTCCTATCATGAACTCCTCTTTTAGTGCATCGGCCACCTTCTGAGTATTGTTCCATACTCTTTCGGAATAGTTCTGACCTGACCATTTCTTTTTCAGAATGGTTTCAAGAGCGCCTTCATCAATGGGACCTGTCTGAAGATCTAGGCCACTCATTCTTGCAGCTTCATATACTGCATGGTGATAACTGCTTTCATAGACCTTTCGCATTGTCTTGTCTATTGCATCTCTTTCTTTTGATGCAACCGCATTGATTAGCCTGTTTATTGACTTATCAATATCATCTAGCCTCTTCATACGATTCTTATATGCTGGGGCTTCCAATTCTGCTAGCGCTTCTCTTTTTTGGGCACCTGTCTTATTCTTGTATGCTTCAAGCAGTTTTTCGAAATCTTTACTTTCAACCTCTGAAAGAAGATTAATAGCCTCGTCTCTTGTCAGATGATGTTTTGAAGCGAATCTATTGAATATTCCCTCAATCTGTTTGGCAGTGTAGATTGCAGCCTTGCTATAGATTGCGCTCAACTCCTTGGCACAGTCCTCAGCTAACTGCATATCCTTGTACATGTTCCTTGCTTCTCGCATCTCCCAGTACTTTATGTTTTTGATGTTAGTCATAACAGAGCACTATCATTCCTTGTCTTTGTCATCATCATTATTACCATCTTCCTTGTGATCATCTGTTTCTTCTTCATCTTCTGGAGGAGTATTCTGATTTTCGGTATCAAATAACTGCTTCTGTGTTTCAAGTGCTTCCTGTTGTTCTTTTTTGACTTCTTTCATTTCATCATCAACGTTTGAAACAAAGTCAAGGAGAGCAAGAAGTGTCTTAGTTGATACAACACCTTTAAGATTCGCAATGATTTGTGATAATTCAAGACGGTTTTGTGGGAGTCCTCTTGTAAATACAGGCTCAATCATTGACTGATCAGCAGCAATCGCCTTTAGATTGAGGTAAGTACAGAACATTCTTATACGCTTTTTAAGCCCTTTCTTGTAATATCTCTCTTTTGTCTTGGTGAGGGTCTCAAGGGCTAGAAGCTTATATTGAATGGCAATGCCTGAACTGTTGCCAGCAAAGTTTTCATCTGTCAGATTGGGAACGTGAGAAAGTGAATAGATATCTTCCTTTATTGAACGCTTGAGTGTTTCCACCGCATTCTCGTCAAATGTTCTAGTCAGATATTCAGAGCGTGCATCACTAGGAAGTTCCATAACTCCATTCTTACGGATAGCCTGGAGCGCTTTTGTTGCTTCTTCATCGTCATCACCTAAAAGAGCGCCATAGACAACAAGCACTGCGTCAATGAACTGCTCCTTATCGTTGATTCTGTCAGAGCATAATGTATTGTATGCGTCAATTAGAGAAATCTGCTGTTCATAGTCTCCAATGCAGTCCATGTTGTTTCTATACTCAATGATAGGGTCCTCACCTAAGAAATGTGGATAAGGCTCACCTAGTTCTGAAAACTCGCCTTTTTCGAATTCCTCATTGCAAGTGATTCCGATTCTTGTGACATAGTTCTCAGTTGTTACTGTTGCGATGATATTGAACCTGTCAGTAGAATCATCTTTTTCAATCGAATAATAAACGCTGAATAGTTCATGCTGTTCAATTGAAGCATCGAAAACTTTGAATGTTGACAATGGGTCAAGTGTCTTGGTCATCAGCTTGCTTTCATGCTCACATAAGTAAACATACTCATAAGCGACACCAGCACGTGACATATTGATAGCATTGCATGAATCTGTATCATCTGTTTCAGCATCAACAAAAGCACCTGTCAGCTTGTCAATATTGCCGTCTTCTGTATTCTTCTTGAATGTGATAGGGTTTGAAAGAAAATAGCCCGTTGCTGTATCTGATATATCTTTAGCATGATTTACCATGATCTTATTGTTCGGCTGGTTCTTGAACTTCTTTTTCCTGTTCATGATGGCATGCTTACCAAAGTAGTAACCGACATTCTTCAATATCTCAGGAGCACGAATACTATAATGCTTGCTAATGAGACGAAGGATCATGCTTCTGTCTATGTTTGTCTCGTCGAATTCTTCTCGTGGAATCGTGAAAGTATAATACATCTTTTAAAATCTCCTCTTTCCTGCTCTTGCCTTCTTCATAAGGATTTCATTTTCTATAGCATATCTAACCGCATCTATAGTGTGGTTGTTTCTGTCGGGGAAGTCCCCTCTAAGGTTGCCGTCTCTGTCCATCTCAATTTCATAGTCATTGAATTCACGTGCAGCATTGGGGCATCTAACAGGATCTATAATTATCTTGTCTAAGTCCTGAAGGAACTTTATTCCATTGTCCACACTGTCAGCGCCTTTCTTTGCGCCGATGATATTGAGACCTAATAACTTGAATTCATTAATAGTTCTTGGTTCAGCTGAATCAGCAGTGACTAGCTTATTGAGTGGGTTAATCTCTTTTATGAGTTTCACGGCCTTGGCATTTGATAGTCTAGTTCCATATACTTCACCAAAAATAAAAAGACGCCTGCGCGTCTTGTCATAGTTTGCTTTGACATATGCTAATGGGTCACCAGCATAACCAAAGTCTAGTCCGTTTTTTAATCTATCGAATACCTGTATTTCCTCGTCTGTTATCTCACGTATATCAAGGTTTGTGAAAACCTCGCTACCTGTTCCAGTTACTTCACCTAAGTAGTCATGATTGTATTTTTCAATATTTGTTTTCTTAGTATGCTCTGCTTCAATTAGAAACTGCTCCCCAAGCCACTCAGGAGGCGCCTGTAAGTAAGTTGTGTGCGAGACATATGTATCATCCCTTTTCACAAGAACTTGCCTGTTGCACCAATTTCTTTGTGATTCAGGAGGGTTGAAAGAATAAAAGACACAATACTCATGACCACCACGAAGGAGTGACTGGTTGATATTGGTTATCTTGTCATAAGTCTCGAACTCGTCGCACTCTTCATACCAGACATATTTAACATAACCGACAAACACCTTGATAGATTTCAACTTCTTAGGATTGTCAGCACCTTTGAATATTATCTGTTGTCCTGTCGGCCTGTATGTCATCTGCAGCTTAGATTCAGGTATATCCCAATCTTCTTCAGCCTTCAGCATGAATATGCCCCACTTAATCTGTTCATAGACTGAACCCCTTAAAGTGTCCTTTACACGTCTGATAACAACGGCATTACTCATTACACCACGTTTCGCATCTCTCATAATCCCTAAAGGAATTTCTGTACCAATGAAAGAAGATTTTAAGGAACCACGTCCACCCTTGAGCCAGTAATGCGTATATGCATTAGTCTTAACATATTTATGAAGATCATAGAACGCTGGGCCTATAATGTCAGAAAGCTTTGCTTTATTTGATGTCATCTATAATTACTATCTGTCCATTTGACTTGATGTCAAGACTACTGCCAGGCTTATTACCACTCAAGTCTCTAATGAATTCTGCCGCCTTAGTGTCGCCCTTCATTGCCTTCTGAACCTGTTTAATGAGTATTGCATCCTGTACAGTCACATTCTTGCCATTCAATGCAGCAAAGTTCTTGATTGTGTCTACATCGGCTATCTTACCGGATTTGAGAGACATGGAAAGAAGCGATGCAAGATTGTCTTTCATTGCCTTCTTTTCTCTTCTTGCCTTGACAGATGCAAGTCCGCCTTTTCGGCCGTTCTCTCTTCTTTCTTCTGGTGTCATGTTTGCGAACTCACTTTTTGCCATTGCTATCACCTGCCTTTCAACGCAAAAAAGCAACCCATTCTTTGAGTTGCTTTTACAAGTTAAAATAATTATATCATGTTGGAATTGTACCTTACTACATCAGCTCTTACAATAAAAAAAGGAAAGCGTCACGATTCGAACGTGAGTCTCCTCAGTGGAAAAACCATACATCAAAGTGTAATCAACCTCTATACTACTACTTCCCTTTTTTTCTATTTAACCAAAACTCCTTAACTTTGTCAACCATTCTCCTTTCTTTATCGGTAAGCCTTGCCGCTCCTTTTTTACCGTCATTTTCATTATGAAAATATCCATGATGCGTATGAGGTTGCATCTTATTATGCATATGATTTAAATCAATCTGCTTTGTTCTTTTGCCTGTATTATCATAATATGTAATTGCCACCAGTTCATCATCATCGTTTACCGTGACATAGACACGTCCCTTTGTCATTGTTTCCATTGGTGTTTTTGCGGATGATGCGTCATTATATTTAACAAATTTAATATTCCCTTTTTTTAGAACTCTCCTGTATTCAGTTCCATAAACTTTCTTCTTTTTAATACTAATCCCACTAGATGCACCTCTACCACCCATTTTTTTATACTTCCTTTTATTTTTTTCTAGTACTTTATTGAATTTATATTTGATATCTCTGCGTTTAAGATAGTATGCATTAGTATGCCAATGTCATCTTAAACCTTTCGAGTGCCTTTAAATTACATTGCTGACCAGTATGATCTGTGTCTATTAACGCCTTTTTTACTGTTTCTTGAACTGTAATGCTTATCATCTTCAGCTTTCTTCTTTTGACGTTCATCATACATTTTGTCAATAGCTTTATCAGATAGAACAGAAGCTTTACCTTTTCCAATCTTGTTCACTTGCTTAATCATAGCGTCAACGCTTCCGAGCTTATCGTACATTGGCTGCAAATGATGCGCTTTTGAGTGAAAAAGACCGTCAAATCCTTCGCCCTCTATCGCATCTTGTACTTTTCCATTTATAACCTTATAGTGTCTTGTTCCATTTTTGTCAGTAAGGCTAAAACCATTATATTTTGCATTGCTCGCTTTGCCTCTTCTTATTCCACTTGATGCACCTCTACCACCCATATATATTATGCTCCTTTCGATATATGATTTATATATTCTTTAATTTTTTCATTTTTTCTGTCACATGATTATCATAGTATTTTACATTAGCCCCCTTGAAGTCATAGCCAATGTCGCCACCATAGACAAGCACATTCTTAGGCTTCAGCCTCTTCATGGCTTCATCCATGCCCTGTGTCCATATCTTTGTGGCTTCCTTGCTGCGCTTAACTCCAATAGTAGAAACCGAAATTGTACTGTTAGAAGGAATACCATCAAAACAAAAAGTAAATGTTTCTGGTTCAGCCCATGATACAGTGGGAATCACTCTAAGCCCTCTATCCTGATAGATCTGACCAATCAAACGGCTTCTGTATACATTCCATATCTTCATGGCCATAGGCATATCCATGTAAAGAGAAAAATCAGGAGTAAGAATACAGTCAAACTGCGCTAGCTTATCAACATACATCTGAGGAGATGCCCAAATTCTTTCAAATTGATAATCATCAATGTAAAAATGAACACCTGATTCATATCTATCAGAATTCAACACATAATTGAAGCCAACAAGATCATCCGGAATATAGTCAATTCTTTCAAGTGTAGGCATTTGATAGAATCCTATTGCTCTAAGTTCATCATATTCATCCAAGTTATATGCGTTCCCTGTTCTTTCTCTCTCGTTTTGCTTTTCGGAATCGTCTTCCTCAGGTTCTTCAAATTCAATTGACTCAAACCCAAATGAATCCATATCTATATTGATAATGTCATCAAGTTCACCGCTTAGGATTTCAAAATCCCATTCAGCTTTCTCTGATACCTTGTTATCTGCTAGTCTAAATGCCTTAATCTGCTCGTCTGAGAGGTCATCGGCTACTATGCATGGAACTGTCTCAAGTCCTAGCTTTAGCGCTGCTTTAAACCTTGTATGACCGCATACGATGATATTATTCTTATCAATCACTATAGGAACCTTAAAACCAAACTCCTTGATGCTGTTCATCACCATTGGAACGGCTTCATCATTCCTTCTAGGATTACGACTATAAGGGATTAGATCAGCAATAGGCTTCTGCGTTACCTTGATGTCATTCATCTGTTATTCTCCTTCCTGGCAAAATAAAAAGGCACTTATACAAGCACCTTGAAATCATAGTTCCCTATCAAACTATTTCCACATGTTATATGTTAGCACCTTTATATTACTAATGCGTTTTGATTTCATGACTTTTCTATACTTTCTGTTACATTTTTATCATTTATAACTTCAGATAATTCGATGATACCAGAGCAAAGGAAGTGTCTTACTGTTCCTACTGAATACTGCATCAAGTCGGCTATATCATAATCACTCATTAGTTCGACATACTTATAAAACAATGCGTCACGATGATTCATGTTGTCTAGTTTCTCAATATCCTCACGAATAAGAGACATCTGAGCAATATACTTATCCTTCATCATGATGTAATCGTTCTGAGTTTTAGGCTCTGAATATGAACCGCTAGGACTGTCATCATATCTGATTGATTTAACATTAATCATCTTGTTATTGATGTACTCCACTCGATTGCGCATATTCCTATAGCTTTTAAGATAGTTTCTTGTCTCTTCTGGCGTCATCTGATTACCTCCTATTCAAAAATAAAAAATAAATAAATCACTATCACCAGTACGAATAAAATAAAAAACAAAAATTAACCTCCTTTCTGGAGAAGAAGAAAACAGTCCTTTACTCTTCCTATTGGTTTTCAATTTCCGTCTTCTCTTCTCCCAGCAACATCATAACTTATAGTTGGATAGCAAAATTAGCGCTTCATACTCTTATTCTTTGCAAAAGAAGGTGAATGAGATTGAAGCAAGGCCATGACACTGCTGTTGTTTGTTGGTTTTAGAATAGAAAAATATGTTAGGGCATCAAGTTCATGAGAGGATCTTGCTTTTAGAAACAAATCTATTAAGAGTAATCCATATAGATTTTCTTATTTTAAATTTTCTTATGAGTTAAATATAAAGAACTCAATGCCCTGTGTAGTTATCTTAAGTCTCCTTTATAGTTGTCTTAAACTTATATTCAAATAACTTCTTCTTGATGTTATAGACAGGAGTTCTGAGACCTTTGACGTCCTCTATGACCTTTTCATCATCTTTGTAATAGACGAAGTCGGCCACGTATGTGATTGGTCTTCTTTTCCTCTTCTTTCCATCAATTACAATTTCAAATGACGGTATAAGTTCAAACTGAACCTGAAGAGACAGGTCTCTAATGCTTCCCATCTCTTCAAGTTTCTTGAGTTCTGTATATCTCTTTGCTTCTTTTCGACTGTCAAAGACAATGCCGTCAACAACTGCCTTCTTAGCCTTGTATTTATTCCTGATCATTAGAATTGAATGTCATCCTCTTCCATAATCAATCCTTCATCCTCAAACTGATGAATCAGTCCATTATTCGCATAGTTATTAACAGGTGCTTGATTATTTACTTGTGCTTGTGGTGCAGCTTGATTTTCTTTTCTAGTGTTAATGAACTGTACAGAGTCAGCAATTACTTCAGTAACATATACCTTCTGACCTTGATTGTTCTCATAGTTTCTTGTCTGAATGCGACCATCAACCGAAACAAGTGAACCTTTAGAACAGTAGCGCTCTGTGTTTTCTGCAATCCTGCCCCAACAAACACAATTAATGAAGTCAGCCTCCTGATCATCGCTCTTGAAGTTTCTTTCTACTGCTAGGTTAAAGCTTGTAACTGCTTTTCCACTCCCTGTTCTTCTTAGTTCAGGGTCTCTTGTAAGTCTTCCGACTAATAAAGCACGATTAAGCATTAATAGTGTTCCTCCTTGTCATTTATTGTCATAAGTTATTATTCTCCTTATCTTCTTCGACGCCATTCACAACGACCGACACGATAACAAACACCGCAATAGCAATTACTGATATCACAATAAGGACACCAACAATCAGCATGATAATAGCAAACATAGAAAATACATTTCCTAATACCTGCAATAAAAACATCTATATCACTCCCTCCCTATCTGATAAATAAGTAAATCATCAACATCAGTGTAGCAACATAAGCCGCTGCTAAGATAAAGAAATCCCTGTTAGCCTTTTTACAGCTTTTAACAAGTTCACTGTTTAATTCCTGAAGACCCTTCATCTTTTCTAAATCCTCATTGTAAATACTCAATACAGATTGGTTTGCTTTTTCATAACTTTTGCACTTTCTTTCAAGTATTGCGATTTCTTTTTTAAATCTTTCATGTCTGACTTGTAACTCATAGTTTTCACTTTTCAAATCTCCATATTCTTCTTTCAAATATGAATACTCTTCTTCTAGCTCCTTATATTCGGCTTCCTTTTCTTCTACAATTTCCTGTACTTTTTCGGCACTATAATTCACCATTGCAGCTAGCCTCCTCTTGTAATTCGTATATATAATCCTGAGTTTTTCTCATAGATCTTTCTACTTTTCTTTCTATGATTTTAGCAATTTCATGGACATCTAGATATCCCATCACAAATAACTCACAGATGCATATCAATACATCAGCAGTCTCTTCATCCAAATGTGAAGCATTGATTGGGTCAAATCCATTACGTTTGATTTTTGATATTGCTTGTATAAGTTCAGCATTTTCTTCCATTGCGATAGTTAACATGTGCTGTTTGCCCCATGTCTCGCATACTTTTTCGAGTGCAGGACAATTTGATACAAGAGCACCAAGCATATTATGTAATTCCTGTGGATCCATTTATTTGTCTCCTTTCATTTTTAAACGATTACGCAGTTCCTCATTCTCATCTATTAACAAAATTAATTTATCGTCCAATTCATCGAACGCCTTCATGTTTTTATCCAGTAGGCCAAGTAAATTTCTTATAGATTGTTCATAGCTGCATATTTCTTCTTTTAACCTTTCAACTTTATTTTCAAGTAAGCGATATCTTACATCAGCTCTATTCATCATTTTTTACTTATCTCCCTAATGTTTTTTGTGAAAAATGGATTATTTGTCATTTTTGGCTTTTCTAAGTCTTCTAATGGAACTCGGTCTATAACCGAAAGGAATAATTCATCATCTGGTCTAGTATTTAAAATCAGTTCATGAATAATCTCTTTCAATCCATCACAGTATTCCTCTAGCTCATCACAATATCTTTCTAAAAATTCCACATAGCGTTCATCACCATATTTCACAAAGCATTGATCACCAATAAAGAACACACTGCACTGAGAGTTAACACCAGGTCTTTTTGGTTTATAGAGTTTCATAAATCTAATCTCTTATACTTTCTCCAGAATCAGCCAATAGCATGATTGCGTGTCCTCTTGGCGAATCATTTACTTCAATATGAGTTACTAACATATCTCCATAATGGTTATCCATGAATGTGTCACTATGAGTGATTTCCCATTTTGTTCCTTGTATACAAAAATTCCAACTTTTACATCTAATGTCAATGAGTTCATCTTCATCGACTCTTGTTAACACTTCATTTATTCTCATTATTTTACTGTTCTCCTTTTACTTCTAAGTCTTCAATGTAATCATCATCTTTATGTGCAGTTAAATATTTTAATAATTCTGTATCTGAAGCATTAGGACCATAATATAAATCATCAGGATAATAGAACTTAGTAAACTGCGTATACCATCCACTTTTTTTAAAATATTTATTAAAACCCATCACTTGAATTTTTCTGACATATAATTTAGGTGTTAATTTTAAAGTCAGCATTTTAATATCAGCTGTTAAATACTCAGCTTCCCAGTTCTTCTCATTTCTTAAAAATGAGGTTCTCTCGTCTTTATTCTTCAGCATCATTGACCACCTCGCAGTTATTGAGCACATTGTTAATTGATGTAGGCTCTGAGTCTCCCCATTGAACGAATTGGAATAACTTATTAAACATTCCCATGTGGCACATGCCACGACCAGTCCACCAAGGAGCACTCTTACTTTTTTCTGGCTCTACATCATATAGAAAAATATTGCCGTTGCCATCTCTCACGATATACATATGCTTGGTGTTATCTGATAGATATTCCAAAATATCATATTCCAACTTAGATAACTTGATAGGCTCTTTGTATTCTTCACATAGCCATTTAAATGTACTAGATGCACCACATAATTGCTTCCCACAATGTTTATATGCAATTGTCTTAATAGCTTTATTCATCCTGTTGCCATCGCCATCGATAACATTTCTTTTTAGTAAATTTAGATATTCTTCATTAATCTCATCTTTGTATTTTTCAGCATTAATCATCGTTAAACACCTCCGCCGTTTTAAGTAATTCTTCAATGTTAAATAATTCGCCTTCTCTAAGGAATTCAAATAACTTCTCACAAAGAGGAACACAACTTAGTGGTTCATCAAATCCGCCCTCAGGAGAGTGCCAAGTACCATCCTTATCGATTGGCTTTAATGTGAAGAACGCGATTGTGAAATCATCATCACGTGATACCCATTCATAACCTTCAGATAGCATATATTCAAGTAAGCCGTGCTCCAGAGCATTCATTTTTATCTTGTGCTTCTGATATAACCATCTAACGATATTGATTTTTGAACACACGAATTTAGCTCTTTTATCTATCAATTCCTTTTTATCAGGACAAAATTCACATTTACTGCATGAGCCTTCTTCCTTACAGCAGAATAATTCACCGTTTGATTTATCTACCGCAAAATTGAAGCCTCTAGATTTAATTTCATTTTCATAGAATTCAAAATTTGTCATTTTATAAATCGCTCCTTAATCTAAATCTTTATCATGTTCATACTTCTTGCTATCAAGTAACTCTTGAAGCCTTTTGCGTGCTTCTTCCTGTTCAGGAGTTAATACAATAGCGTCTGGCATTTTATTTTCTGAAGATTCTTCTTTTTCTTTCTTTCTTCTCTCTGCTATTGGTATAGGCTTATTTTTTTCAGCCTCTTTATTTCTCAAGAATCCATCTATATGTTTTTCTAGATTTCTTATATCAGTTCTATCTTTTACAGATTCATAATATTCACTGATGTACTCCAACTTGTCTTTCTTAAAGAAAATAGAAAAAATAGATTCATAAGACGGACAATACTCTACAGTACAGTCTTTTTCTCTTTTCTCTTTTCTTTGTTCTTTTATTGTCTTATTAGGGTTTAGTTCTTGGTTTAGTTCTAAACCACTTGCTAAACCACTTGCTAAACCACTTGCTAAACCGGTAGTATCTTCCGGCTCCTCGTTTTCGCTTTTTGAAAACCCGTTACTTTGGTATTTATCCCAGTTTAATACCGTCACTTTAGTGCCCTTTTTAGATATATCTAACTTAATTTTTCCACATTCTTCCAATAAACGAAGGTATTTAGAAACTGTCGGTTTAGACATATGACACCTTGATGCGACCTGATTCAGAGAGAGGATACATTGTCCTCTCTTGATCAAGTCTCCATGATGATAATAATCAACAGGATTAGTGTGTAGTAAGATGTCAATCCAAAGATGGAACATCTTGGAATCATGATAGACTTCATCGTAGTCCATCATATAAAGTTTTATCCATCTCCTTCTTTCCATCTTTCATGTCTTCCTTTCTTTTTATCTCTTATAACCCAAATGGATCATCGTAGTCTTCTTCGAATCCGAATTCATTCAATTCAACATTGATGCCCATTTCAGCTAGTTCTTTATCTGAATCTTCCTGTGGTGCCTTAGGTGCTGAACTTTCCTGTTCGATTGCCTTAGGTGCTTCTTCTGGCACTTCAACTACTGCAGCAGGAACGATAGTATTGTTGTCTGCTGAAAATTCGAACGAACTTCCATCAGAAGAATATGCCTGGATTTCTGTATCTGTTAATAAACCATGCTTAGAAAGCAACTGACGGATGACTGTCTTCTTGGCCATTTCATCAAAGTTCTTATACCAGAAAGAGGAATACATCCATTCATTCTTATGATCATAGTTGCCTTTTTTATAATCCTCATAAGAAACCTTCTTCTTAGCGCCATACTTTGTATTGATTGTTGTCTCATTCTTGCTGAATGCCTGTGAGAACTGATCGGCATGATTGAGCATCTTTGATTTAGGCCAGTAGATCTTCTTCTTATAGCCGTTTCTCATTTCAAAATATGCCATATATCCAATTACTGGGGTATTTTCTCTAACTTCATCATCTTCAATAAACTTGAATTTTGGCTTTCCTGTTTCTGAATCTCTTCCAAGATACTCACCTTCACGGATTTCAATGGCATCAATATCAATATACTGTCCTGTCTTAATTGCCAACTGAATCAAACCTTTATAACCAAGAATGAACTGAGCTTTCTTGTACCCTAGCTTGTTATCCATGAAAGGAACTAAATAGAAATACCCTAAAGAGATAGGAAGATGAAGTGCCTCACCCTGAAGCGCCCCAGTAATGATAGAGTTACTTTCACATTCTGCTAGTGAAGGATTGTTATTCACTAAACTGATTAATGAAGTGCTGAAACGCTGTGCGTTGACTGCACCCACCATCTGGTTAATCTTGGTCTTAACTAATTTAGTAGCAAGCACTGCATTAAAGTGCTTTGCTCCTGTCACGATTTCTGAATTCTTCTGTTTCTGTAATTTGTTTGCTACCATTGTTATTTTTCCTCCTTAGTCAATGTGTAGTTAAATCTGTCTCCATGTCTTGATTTGATTGCCTTGAATGCAGCTGCTAACTCTGTTAAAGCACCGATTGAACCATCGAACTCAGCGATATACTTGAATTTGTATGTCTTATCTCTTAGATTTTTAGCAAGCTTCTTGGCTTCAAATGTGATTACTTCTGTTTCCGGAGAAGCATTTACAGGCTTTTCTTGCTGCTTAACTTCTTCCTTCTGTCTCTGAAGTTCTCTGTTTCTTAAGATTCCGTTGATTCTGCAATCAATGTCCTTTGTAAGACTTTCGAGAGACTTCTGTACTAGCATCTTTTTGTATAGAGTTAAATCAAACATCTGCTGATCAATATCCGATTCCTTGCATTTTGCTTCTAAATAGATGCATAAGCCTTCAATTTTCTGCTGATAGATTTCATATTCCTTTTTAACTCTTTCGCATTCCTGTTTGATTTCTTCAACAAGTGCCTTTGTTGGCTTATGGTTATTAATGAATTTCTTCAATGTGCTCCAGCGAGGATCCGTATTGAAGAAATTAGTAGCAAAGTATTCATTGAAATCATTTCTTTCTACGTAATCATGAAGAGCCTTCTTGCATAGAGCTTCGACAACTTTCTTATTTTCTTCAACTTCCTTGTCTGTGAACTGCTTAATGTCATCAGAAAGCACCTTGATAGAAGATTCAAACATCTTTAACACTTCTTTCATTTCATTTTCAAAGAGAGTGTAGCCTTCCATTGCTTTCTTCTTTACTTTCTTTTTCTTTTCATTGACATCGTTCATTTCTTTCTTTAATTTTGAAACAGTGTCAGATAACTCTTTATAGTTGTCCGCAGTTACAACGATGCCGTCATAACGCTTTAGGTATGACTTGACTGCTAGCTTGAACTGTTCAGCATTGCCCTCAACCTTTGAGGGAATCACATCAACAATGCTGAGGTCAGGCATTTTAGCAACTTCATTGACATCTGTATCGATAGGCTGCATATCTTCTTCCACCGCATCCTGATACTTTACTAATTCATAGCTTTCAGCGTGTTCTTCTTTTAATGCGACTACTGATCCGTCTGGTGCAACTGCGATAACTGCACTCACTGCACCGAAAGGCCACTCAAGCCCTTCAACTTTCTTTTTGTCATCTGCAAGCATGACTTTGATGATTTCAAAATCAATCTTGTCAGTGACAACACCGAGATAACCGCCATATAAGCGGTCTTTAATTTCTTGTTTAAATCTCATTCTTTTTCTCCTTTAAATAAAATTTGGTTCAATATCTTCCACGATGTGCTTTTTCCAGAAGGCTTCTTCATCTGCTTCTAGCTGCATTAGATCCAAAAGCACCTCGCTTCTTTCAATTCTTCTAATGATAGTTTTTGTCTCGTCACACCATGGCATCATGGCAATAGCGAATAATATGACAAATTCTGCACCCGTCACATTCATGTAATGAAGGCACTGGCAGTAATATGTCTGAGGCATTGAATCATCGCCCCACTCTTCCTGAAAGTACTGCCACTTGTTAATAGTGGTTGACTTAATTTCAAGTATTCCGCTTGATCCATCTTCCTTACGAATGAGAGCACCGTCCAAATTGGCTCGCATCCAACCCTTATCTTTCCTGGATAATGAATAATCCTTTGTATCGATGACTTCGTATTCATCCCCATATAATGCTTCAAATAAATTGAACATCACAGGCTCTAAGCGATTACCCATCTCAATGGCATGATTGGTTACCTGAGGTCTCTTTTGTCTTCCCGTCTTGTCTTCCCAAAGTTCATGAAGAGTGGTGTAGCGGTTGACACCTTCGATTATTCCAGCATCTGAACCGCCGATACCTTTTCTTCTCTGAGAGAGCCACCCTTCTTTATCTTTTGGAATCGGATCATAGAGACAATCGAACAATCCTTTGAAAGAGGTCATCGTATTTCCTCTAAAGCTGCGATTACGTCTTTAATAAGAGCCATGCCACTGTCTCCAGTAACATCAATGAACACTTCTTGGTTACCTTCATAAAGCCTTACAGTGACCTCTTCATTGCCATTCTTATCCTTGTGATATAGCATTTCTGCTATTTCATCACTCCACTTTCTAGTTCTAGTGAGAGTCTCAAACAGGCTCTCTAGAATATCTTTCTTATTCTCCATCTACGTAATCCCCTTCAAACAATCTGTCTAGCGCTTCTAAGATATCAGAGACTGCATTCGCATCCCCTAATGGTCCAAATGCCTCAATTGCAGCATCTGGACATTCATATACCTTGTTTAGAATTCTATTGAATTCCTTTTTTTCTCTCTCACTATCAAACCCACTAGCAAAGCCCCCTTCTTTTGCAACTTTAACGATGTAAGCAAAGAGTAATAAGTACTGCCATGTGTTTCCTGTTCCTGTTACTTCACAGTTCCCGTTTTTGATCTCAAAATGTAGGAATGGTGTTTCTATGTGTTTGATCATGTTATTTATCCCCCTTTAATCCGATGTATTCTAGAAATAGGATGTTTAATCCCAATGAGAAAGCACTTAAGGCATGTACGGCTGTACTATCCCAATTTGTGCCTGATGTGATCATTGAGATAACTGTTCCCAATACAAAGATATTAACTGAAATTAATAAGATTCTTTTACTATTCATAATTTCCTCTTTCTGTGCTAAAATATGCACTGTCTGATTTTTTCAATCTTTTCCAAGATTGAGTGGAGCACACGATGCCAGTCGTGTGTTCTTTTTTTGTGCTCATAAGCACTTAGCGCCAAAGAAAGCATTTATTTGATCAACAGACAAATTATTTAAAAAGGATTGATATATTCAATGTAAGATACACATACGAAGGGAGTTTCCAAAAAAATGAAAACGAGACATTCTACAATAATATTATTTGCCTTCTTTGGCCTTAGGTGCCTACGAGCAACTAAAGCACTATTCTTTTGTATACTTCTTAAATAATGCTTGAATAACCTTATCGGTTGGACTTGTGTTCCATTCATTCATATAGGCTTCAAAAGCCTTTCTAGGAATGTGAACACTTCTAATCCCTGTTTTCGAAACAACGACAGCACCAGGCATCATGCCTTGCTGCACTGCATTTATAACGAAGTCACGGCTCTTGTGGATTGTTTTACAAACCTCTTCCACAGAGATATTAAGTTCATCCATGATGATCACTCCTGACTATTAAGGAATAAATCAATGAAATATCTTTGGCCTTTGCCTGTTACCATGGTTGTTGGCTTATGCGTTTTAGTTTCGCCATTTTCAAAAGTGACATTTGCCTTTAACTCAAACAAGCCTTGGTCTATGTATCTTTGTGTAGCCACGTTTTTACTTTTACCGTCTTTAATTAAAAAGTTGTTGTCACGTAGCCAAGCAAATAGACGATTTTGTCCGATGGCTATTCCGTTTTGTGCTAGAAGTTTTGCAAGACTTCCAACTGATATACTGCCCTTACTCGCTGAAACTGCATCAGCAAATAATGCTTTAGGTTTCATTTCCTCAATCTGCTTGTCTTTAGCAGCTAGAACACTTTGCGCTTCAATCAGCGCTTTAGCCATTAATTCTGAGCCACTCAACTCCTTCACTTGGTACTGCCCTGTTTTTCTTAATGCTGGCAACACCTCAGATGTAACCCATCTCTTGAATTTCTTGGCGCTTGGTAATTTGCTTGAGAGGACTAAACTGTATAGACCTGATTCATTGATTAATACCGGTTTTTGATTTCTTCCGATGGAGTCACGAATCGTTACCCCATCCATTTTATCCTCGTCATCGACGTGATCAGTTAGTGCCTTGCGAGTATTGCTATAGCTAAGGATTTCAGCCACATCTTTCCCAACAAACCACGGTTCATCATCAACCAATAGACTTCTTACTTCATGATTTTCAAAATTAAATAATTGTACTTCGCTCATTTTGTTTCTCCTTCTGATTCTACGTTTTGTAGATTCGACTCTAAAAAAATAATGTCATTAATAGAAACGTTTAATACTGTAGCTATCTTATCCGCTACTTCCATGGTGATATTTTGGGGCTTTTCTTCCATTTTGGCGTACGTATTTCTGTGGCAGCCCAATTTATCGGCCATGTATTCTTGTGAAAAGCCTCTTGCTCTTCTAATTTCATCAAGTCTCATTCTTGAAATCATCTTGCCACCTCCTTACACGTCTTATTCTATCCTACATTTTGTAGAATGTCAATAAAAATATGCAATTTGTAGAATATTCAATTCAAATTGCTTTATTTGTTCTACAATTTGCATTATAATAGAAGCGAAAAGAGGTGCTAAAAATGAAAACGCAATTCGGTACGATTGTTAAACAATTACGTGAAAAAAGAGGAATGGACCAAAAAGAACTTGGTGAAATTGTTGGCGTGAGCGATAAAACAGTTTCATCATGGGAAATCAATAGAACCGAGCCAAAAATGGGGATTGTTCAGAAACTTGCTGATTATTTTGGGGTTTCTACAGACTATTTAATTAAAGGCAATAATGATGATTCTATATATACAAAAGCTAATATTGATTACACTAGAGTGCCATTATATAGTTCTATTTGTTGTGGTAACGGTGGCTTTGTAGATGACAATATCATTGATATGATTCCTGTGCCTTCCAAAGGCTTGAGCAAGTCAGCTAAATACTTCGCACAATATGCAAGCGGTGAAAGTATGAAAGATGCTGGCATCTCTGATGGTGATCTTCTTATATTTGAGAAAGTGAATAAAGTAGATGATGGTGTTATTGGATGCTTCTGTACAGACACCAATACAGCCACTTGCAAGAAGTATAAGGAACTAAACGGGATAATCATGTTACAGCCAATGAATGCAGATTTTGACCCTATCGTTGTTGATCCATTGAGCAACAATATTAGATGTCTAGGAAAACTAAAGAAAGTTATCAAAGATTTCAATTGGGAAGATTGATGTAGGCTAAAAATACTATTTTTTGAAAGGAAGCGATATTATGCAGATTGCATTAGATATAATTCAAATTGTTCTTGATGTTGTAATTATAGTCTGTCTTGTAAAGTCAATGAACAAATAAAAAAAACTGCTACCAATTGATAAAATGTTTTTTGATGTATATAATGATAAGGAACAGAAATGACTGCACCTGATGCGGTTAGTAAAGCTCCTTATCAAAAGATAAGGGGCTTTTGCTTTATGCAATAAAAAAAGCACCCTAGCGCCAACTAGGATGCGAATAATGTGATGCGCCAACATCACTATAAAAGAAACCATCTCATAAAGTCCTTTTACGTACTCAATTATATCAAATTGGCACGTTTAAGGCAAATTACAACTGAAAGGACGTGTCATATTATGCCTAGAAAGACTAGATTTAGACGCAGACCGAACAATACTGGTACTGTAGTCAAATTATCAGGTACCAGAAGAAAGCCGTACTGCGCTAGAATAATGAGTGATGAGCGTGACATATTGACAGGAAATAAGAAACAAATAAGTATTGGAACGTTTGCAACTCGTGAAGAGGCTCTGAATGCTTTGTCTCTTTATTCTCTTAAGAGATCCAATACAATCACAAATGAAGAAGCAAGGAACCTCGCACCTGATCTGTTTGACAAGATACAGGAAAAGACACAAAAGAAAATCCCTACTTTTAAAGAAATATATGAGACATTGGATGCTGAGGAATTTAGTAAGCTTTCTAACTCGGCGAGAAAAGGATATAAGGCTTGGATTAAGCACTTTAAATCTATATATGATAGACCTATCAATAATATCACTCTTGCTGATCTTCAGTTTGTGTTTGATAACGACGGCTCTAAAAACGGAACTCAAGCACACATGAAAGTGCTATGCTGCAAGATATTTGAGTATGCCGTAATACATCAACACATCTCAAGAGATGATGATTATACATCTTATATTAAGATTGCTGATTATAAGCAGTCAACTAAGCACTTCGCTTTTGACATTGATGAAATCAAGAAACTGCAGAGTGCTGATACTCCAGAAGCGCACCTATTATTGATTTACATTTATACAGGGCTTCGTGTAGGTGAGTTACTGCATATCAATAGGAACAATATACATATAGATGAAAAATGTGATGATGACGGCACAGAAAGGCTTATAAGCTATATTGTGACAGGATCTAAGACTGCAGCAGGAAAGAATAGAATAGTACCAATACATAACGACATCAAACAATTTGTTATTGATGAACTGATTGAAAAAGAAAAAAGATTGATAGATGTCTCTTATGAATGGGGATTTAATAAGAATATAATGCCAATGATCAATAACATGTTAAATACGAATCACACTATGCATGATACTAGAGTGACTTTTGCATCACTATGTCAATTATATAAAGTTGATGTATATGCAAGAAAGAAGATACTGGGGCACAAACTAAAAGACATCACTTTTGATATTTATACGACTGCTTCAAAAAATAGATTGTGGACAGAAGTAAATAAGATAAAACTATGAGAGCGTTCCAATAGAGTTCCAATAGCGTTCCAACAGAGTGCCACGTGACACTTGATAAATGGCACTCAGGATTATATAATTAGGTTGTTGTAAATATGCGTCTCCTTTCTGCAGTTATTACAACAAACCAAAATCTTTATTATTTTTCTTATAAACGTCAGCGCCTTTAGTACTCTAAGTGAGCAAGGCTGCGGAGCACCTGAAAAGGTGCTTTTTTGTTACTAGTTTTTTGTTACTAGTCTGTTACTAGTTGACCACTTTTGAACACTCTCGAGGAGTAAAAAACCGCATAAATAAGCCATTTTTGTATATTTAAAGTTTCATCAAATGAAAATTTATTGTTAAATAGATACTTTTTCACAAATACAATTAACGTTAGTATTCATATACTATACAACAGGGGTAGAAGTACTCTAAGTGAACCTACCTGCACTCCCCTGTCTATTGACAAGGAGTTTTTTTGTCTCCAAATGAAAAAGCTATGGCTTTTACATCACCATAGCTTTTCCTGCTGGATACTAGGATTACATCTTTTGGATTCAATTTCCAGCGTTAATAGATAAATAGAAAACCTTTTCACAGCCTTCTGATATATAGATCAACGTACCTTATTATTATATTCAGGAGCTATCTCCCGTTTTCCACCTTTCTTATAAACCATACATTATGAATAAAGCATATAAATCATACTAGTGGATAAATACGTTTTTCCTAATTCAATTGAGTATCCTCAACGGATACTCAGTCACAGTATCCCATGGGAATCTCTCCTTTCTGACCAAATTCTTTGAGATGAATGTATATGTTAAGGAGGTTTTCCTCCTCTCTTTCTGACTTAATTATAGCCTAATAATTGCAGTTGTGCAAGCGTTTACATTCTATTTTTATATAATGAAAATACTTGTTTTATGAACCCCTTTTTACTATAATGACATTAGTTATATGACTGACGGAAGTGGAATTGACCACAGGGAGTATAATAAATCAAATGAAGAAGCCGACCGTCTGGGCAAAGAAGCCTGGAGTATGTGTCGGCTTCTTTTTTTGGAGGAATCTATGAAAGAATTAGAATTAAAGTATGGCTGTAACCCTAATCAGAAACCTGCTAAGGTGTTTATGGAAGAAGGAGAACTTCCTTTTACTGTCTTAAATGGTAAACCTGGTTATATCAACTTATTAGATGCTTTTAATAGCTGGCAGTTAGTGAAGGAATTAAAGGAAGCAACTCATATGAGCTGTGCTGCAAGTTTTAAGCATGTATCTCCTGCTGGTGTGGCTATTGGGACACCTTTAACTGAAGTAGAAAGACAGATGTATTTTGTAAAGGAAAGTGCCGAAGTGTTAAGTCCTATCGCAAATGCATATATTAAAGCAAGAGGTAGTGACCGTATGAGTTCATATGGTGATTTCTGTGCTCTTTCTGATGTATGTGATGAAGTAACTGCTAAGCTTATTAATCGTGAAGTCAGTGATGGTATTATTGCCCCTGGTTATACAAAAGAAGCTTTAGAAATACTTAAGAAGAAAAGAAGAGGCACTTATTGTGTATTGCAGATAGATCCTCACTATGTACCTAATCCAGTAGAAATTAAACAGGTATTTGGTATTACATTCCAGCAAAGCAGAAATAACTGTGTGATTAATGAAGAAATGTTTAAGGATGTTGTATCTAAAAATAAAGATATCCCTGAACATGCATTACATGATTTAATCCTTTCTATGATTACATTAAAATATACACAGTCTAATTCTGTATGTTATGTCAAGAATGGTCAGGCTATTGGTATTGGAGCTGGTCAGCAGTCTCGTATTCATTGTACAAGACTTGCTGGTAATAAGGCAGATGTATGGTTCTTACGTCAGCATCCTAAGGTATTAGGTTTACAGTTTGCTGATGGTTTAAAACGTGCTGAAAAGGATAATACAATTGATGCATATGTATCAGATGATTATGAAGATGTGCTAGGTGATGATGTATGGCAAAACTATTTCAAAGTAAAACCAGAAGTATTCACTAGAGAAGAAAAGAAAGAATGGTTAAAGAAAAATACAGATGTCGTACTAGGTAGTGATGCATTCTTCCCATTTGGAGATAATATTGAACGTGCTCATAAGAGTGGTGTGAAGTATGTAGGTGAACCAGGTGGTTCTATTCGTGATGATCATGTTATCGATACTTGTGATAAGTATGATATGGTACTCGCATTTACTCATCAAAGATTATTCCATCATTAATCCTCTACTTTTATTGTAACTGTGTTATAATGCACTTTATGAAAATAAAAGAGAATGTAAAAATCAAAGAACTCACTACAATGCGCCTAGGCGGTCTAGCGCGTTATGTGATTGAATTAGAGACCGTAGAAGATGTAGAAAAAGCTTACTTATTTGCGAAAGAACGTCAATTACCTGTATTTATTCTAGGTACAGGAAGTAATGTAATTGGAAAAGATGAAGGTTTCAAGGGGGTTATTCTTTTAAATCGTATTAAAGGTATACGTTTTATTGATGAATTGACGATTGACGCAATGGGTGGAGAACTACTTGATGATTTAGTTGCTTTTACTACAAAAAAGAATTTATCTGGTATTGAAGCATTAAGTGCTATTCCTGGTACTGTCGGTGCTGCACCTGTCCAAAATGTAGGTGCTTATGGTCAGGAAATAGAACAGGTATTAGAATCTGTACATGCTTATGATTTAAAGGAAGAGAAGTATGTCACTATTAAGAAAGAAGATATGAATCTAGGTTATAGACAAAGCATCTTTAATCAGGGTAAAGATGCTGGACGTTATTTGATTATCTCTATAAGAATTCATTTAAGTCATGATAGACTTACTCCTCCTTTCTATACTTCTTTACAGAGTTATGTCGAAGAACATCAGATTACTGATTTTTCTCCTAAATCTATTAGAAAGATGGTTACTGAAATACGCTGGTCTAAGTTACCTAAACCAGAAGAAATGGCTAGTTCTGGATCATTCTTTAAAAATGTTTATTTAGATGATCAGGAAGCAGAACGTTTAAGAAGCATGAATGTTCCTGTCTGGGAAGGTAATAAAGTCCCTTCTGGATGGTTAATAGACCATGCCGGATTAAAGGGTAAATCATTTTATGGTATGCGTGTATCAGAAAAAGCTGCACTGATCTTAATTAATGAAAGTGCACAAAGTTATGCCCATTTAAAACAAGCAAGAGAAGAAATTATTTCTATTATTGAAAAGAAATATGGTCTAACTCTAAAGCAGGAACCTGTTGAACTGGAATAAGATTTATTCCAGTTTTTTTGTGTTCTTTCTTATGATATAATTAGTTAGATTAGGAGGAATTGCTATGTTATTTATCACTGACAATGAATTTGAACGTGTTGTATCTAGAGCACGTAACCGTGATATTGCACGAGAATATTATCGAAGAGATTATGTTGTAAATGTTTCTATCACTATAGATAATCGTGGTTATTATCATATATCTGGTAAAGTTATGATTAATGGTAATATCTATCTTCCCCGTGTTCTTGTGAATCCCAATTCTAAAATAGTATCAACAGACTGTAATTGTATATATGCTGATGAATATACAGCCTGTGGACATATAGGAGCCCTTATTTTAAAGGTTCAGGAGTTATCTCCCAATACATTCCCTTATCGTTATGCTGTTGATTTAGAAAAGCGTGCACAGGAAGAAAAGAAAAGTGCTATGAGAGAACGTCTTTTATGGGAACAGCAGATGGCTGAATTTAGAAGAATGGAAAGAGAAAAGGAAACCAATGCACTGACTGATTATGTTAAAAATCAGTTAGTCAATCAGTTTACACCTGTAAGTTCTACACCCGTTCATTTAAAGCTGCTTCGTGCAGATGGATGGAATTTTAATATAACATTTAAAATAGGACGTGCAAGAGATTATATTGTAAAGAGTATTCCTAACTTTGTAACACAGATGCAGAATAATGAATACCATGCTTATGGAAAGACTTTATCTTTTGTTCATAATCCTGATATTCTAGATGAACCATCTAAAAAGATTTACCAATTCATTCTGAGATTCTATCATTCTCATCTTGCTAATAATAATACGTTATTCATTGATAATGAGAATATTGATGCTTTATGGGAGTTACTTACAACTATTCCTGCATCTTTTCATAATTTTAAATGTATAGAAGATGAATTACATCCTGTGGTATCAGTGACTAAGGATAAACATGATACAATTCTAGAACTAGAAACAAATATAGCACCTTATTTTGCTGGTAAGAGATGTTTATATCAATATACACCTTCAGATTTTACTATCACTCGTTACCCTTTTGATAAACAGGGTGTTACTATTGAGTTATTGAATCGTTTTGATACATTACAGCGTCTTTATGTAGCGCATGAACAGTTAGAAAACTTTACTCGTTATATTATTTCTCCTACAAAGAAATATATTGAGTATGTAGGTTTAGAGGATACAATCCAAGAGGAATCACATCTAGAAATCTATGCAGATGTAGATGAAGATGAATATGCTTTAGTTAGCCTAATTGGAACATATGAAGATGGAAAACATGATCTTCTTAAAGAAGATGTACCTCATTCTTTAAAAGCAGACCTCATTATTAATTTCTTAGAGAAATATAATCCTGATGATATGTCAGGACCTATGCGTTTTGACACACATCGTGATGAAACAATAGATATGATTCATGATGGTTTAGGACATCTTAATAAGATTACAGATGTTTATGTATCTGATTCTTTACAGGCAATTGGTTCTAAGAAGTCTATGAACTTATCTGTTGGTATCAAGGTCTCTCATAATCTATTAGAAATGGACTTAGATTCTTTAGATGTGCCTAAAGAAGAATTAGCTGATATTATTGCGAGTCATAAGAAAAAGAAACGTTATCATCGTTTAAAGAATGGTCAGTTATTATATATTGATACACATGAATTAGATGAGTTAGGTAATATGATGGATCAGTATCATATTCTACCTAAAGATATTTCTGAAGATGGTACAATTGATTTAAATCTAAATAGAGCACATCAAATGGACTTAGCAACACAGGACTTCCAGTATGTACAGGTCAATCGTGAAGAATCATTTAAGGATGTATTGGATCATTTAAAGAACTATACACATCATAAACATGAATTAAATGAACGCTATAATGCCATCTTAAGAGATTATCAGAAAGAAGGTTTCCAATGGCTTTCTACTATGAATGATCTACATTTTGGTGGTATTCTTGCAGATGATATGGGTTTAGGTAAAACAATCCAGATTATGAGTTTATTAGAAAGTAATGAACATCACTTTTCTATTATCATTTGTCCTGCTTCATTGATTTTAAACTGGTTGGATGAGTTTAATAAGTTCTCTTCTCATTTAAAGGTGACTTGTGTAATGGGAAGTGCAAAGGAACGTAAAGAGATTATTAAAAACTATAAGCAGTTTGATGTGATGATTACTTCTTATGATTATATTCGTAAGGATTATGAGGAATATAAGGGTATTGTATTTGATTTTATTGTTTTAGATGAAGCACAGTATATTAAGAATCAGAAGACTAAGAATGCGATTGCAGTTAAATCATTAGAAGGTAAACAACGCTATGCATTAACTGGTACACCTATTGAAAACTCACTTGCTGAATTGTGGTCCATCTTTGATTTCTTAAATAAAGACTATTTATATAACTATCGTTATTTTAAATCTCATTATGAAGCACCTATTGTAAAGGATCATGATGAAGAGGTTCAGACACAATTACAGAAGATGATTTCACCTTTTGTATTAAGACGTACAAAAAATGAAGTATTAAAAGATTTACCTGATAAGATTGAAAATACTGTACTTGTAGACTTCAGTGAAGATGAAAAGAAGCTCTATTTAGCACATTTAGCACAGGCCAATCAGTTATTAAAGACATTGGATGGTTCTAAGGACCGTATTCAGATTCTTGCGATGTTGACAAAGTTAAGACAGATCTGTTGTGAACCTCGTATTGTCTTTGATGATGTAAAACATATGTCTTCTAAGATGGAAGCATGTTTAAATATTATTCAGACATATAAAGACAATAACAAAAAGATTATTGTATTCTCATCATTTAAGAGCTTATTGAATCTTCTTGCAAAAGAATTAGATAAGAGTAAGACATCTTATTATATGTTGACTGGTGATACTGATAAAGCGGATCGTAAAGGATTAGTAGATGCTTATCAAAATGATGATACAACAGTCTTCTTAATTAGTTTAAAAGCAGGAGGTACTGGTTTAAACCTCACTGCAGCAGAAGGTGTTATTCACTTTGACCCTTGGTGGAATATGTCTGCACAGAACCAGGCAACAGATAGAGCATATCGTATTGGACAGAAGAATAAAGTATTTGTATATAAGTTGATTATGGCTGATTCTATTGAAGAAAAGATTCAGACATTGCAGGCAGCTAAGAAGGATTTAGCTGATCGTTTTGTGGAAGGTAACAGTGGTTCTATTACGACTATGAGTGGTGAAGAAATCATGAGTTTATTTAGTGAGGATTAACATGAAGAAGATGACTATGGCCGATATTGCGAAAGTTGCAGGTGTGTCTAAGACAACTGTTTCTCGTTATTTTAATGGCGGCTATGTAAAAGAAGAAACACGTCAGAAGATAGAAAAAATTGTGAAAGAGTATGATTATGAACCTAATGTGCTTGCTGCAAATTTAAAAGCCAACAAGACACATACTGTGGGTATTGTATGCCCTACTCTTACTTCATATGCTTCTAGTCGTATGATGATGAATATTGATCAGTTCTTAAAGAAGCATCATTATACGACAATCATCATTAATACTAATCATGATGAACTCGATGAAATCAAGTCCATTACTAAACTTATACAATTAAGAGTGGATGGTATTATTCTCCTTGCCACTTCTATCACAATGGCACATAGAGATATTGCCTCTAAGAGTTCTGTTCCTATTGTCTTTATGGCTCAGGCTTATGATGATGGTGTGAGTGTTATTAACAATGATTATGAAGCAGGCTATAAGATAGGTGAGTATATTTATTCTAATGGTCATAAGAATGTTGTATATGCAGGAGTAAGTAGAAAAGATGTGGCTGTAGGAGTCATTCGTAGACAGGGTGTTTATGATGGCTTACACGATGTACATCCTCATTTTCTAGAAACAGACTTCTCTGCTGAAAAGACAATTGATAAACTCAATGATTACTTAAAGAATCATACATGCCCTACTGCCATCATCTGTGCAACAGATACAATTGCGATGGGATGTATGAAGATTCTAAAAGATCACGGTTTGCGTATTCCTGAAGATGTTTCAGTGACTGGATTTGGTGGTTATTGGACTTCTACTGTAATGTCCCCTGCCCTTACAACTATTAAGTTCCATTATGCTCGTGCTGGTCAGATGGCTGGACAGATTATTCTTGATATGATTGAAGAAAAAGAGGTCGAACGTGCTACACTTATTGACTTCACATTTATAGAAGGAGAAAGCGTCAGAAGTATCTGATGCTTTTTTTTGAAAAAATAGTGGCATCGGTTTCATATTTTTTATATCTATGCCCAGCAGTTCTTCAAAGATGAAAAAGGTCGTATGATCATGGCAGGTTGGATGGGGCTTTCTGATATTGATTATACAAATCCTACCGTAGAAGAAGGACGTCAGCATGCCTTCACTCTCTTTAGAGAGATTACTGAGCACGAAGGTAGACTCTATCAGTTTCCTATTGAAGAATATAAGTCTTTAAGAGAAGAGAAGAAAGAAGTACAGGGAACATCTCTCACAATGAATACGTCTTCTTTTGAATGCTATATAACTGACCTCCCTCAGTCATTCAAACTTCATTTAAGAGGTATAAATATGAATTATGAAGATGGTCTTCTCACTATCGATATGAATAAAAGCGGTTCAGGTCGTGGTGTGAAACACATTAAAATTCCTGAAATAAATAATATAACTTTGTTTAGCGACACATCTTCTTTAGAGCTATTCATCAATGATGGTGCTTATGCCTTTACTACACGCATTTACAACAATTCAGATACTATTGAAATTATAAGTAATAAAGAAATCGATATGACTGCTTATCAATTAAAAGCGATTGACTTAGAACCTGCCAAATAGGCAGGTTCTTTTCTTTTTAGCACTTTATAAAAGAAAGTGCTAATTTTTAGCACTCAAGTGTTGACTTTGCTAAAAGAGTGACTATAATAATAGTTGTAATCGATAGAGAGGTTACTAAGAAATAAGAAAAACGTTGAGAGAGGCGAACAAATATGAGATATTATCCAAGTTTTAATGATATGTTTGATGATTTATTTGATACAGAATCTAAAAATCCTACAAAGGCAAATACAATGTTATGTGATATTCGTGAAACAGAAACTACTTATGTAATGAATATCGCTCTTCCTGGATATAAGAAAGAAGATATTGCTTTGGAACTTAAGGATGGCTACTTAAAAGTATCAGCATCTGCTAAGAAAGAAGAAACAGCAGGACGTATTGTAAGACGTGAAAGATATAGTGGTAACTGTTCTAGAAGCTTCTATGTAGGTGAAGGATTTACTGAAGAAGATATCAAAGCTAAATTTGATAATGGTGAATTAATGATTTCTGTACCAAAAGAAGTACCAAAGAGAGTTGAAAAGAAATCAATTACAATCTACTAATTACACGAGATCAATGATCCCATGTTAAAATTTGATAAAGGAGATGTTACTTATGAGATTTTTACCTGGTTTCTATGATTTATTTGATGATTGGATGACTCCAACAACTAATGCAATGCAGTGTGATATTAAGGAAGTAGACAATAACTATGAAATGAATATTGCCCTTCCTGGATATAAGAAAGAAGATATCTTTCTAGACTTGACTGATGGTTATTTAACAGTTTCTGCAAATACTAATCAGGATAAGGAAGAGAAAGATAGTAATGGTAAGGTTATCAGAAGTGAACGTTATACAGGAAGCTGTTCAAGAAAGTTCTATGTTGGTGAGGGTTATAAAGAAGAAGACTTCACTGCTAAGTTCGACAATGGTGAATTAATGATCACTTTCCCTAAGACTGAACCTGAAAAGATCGAAGAGAAGAAACCTATTATGATTGAATAGGCATTTAAAAAGGAAGCACATGCTTCCTTTTTTTATACTGTTCTCATATAATTGTAAACTTGTCTTTTAAAAGAGTCCCAGTTCATTGACCCAGACTGCCCTTCTATCATTGGTCTAGGACACTCTTTACCTGACCAATCATGATGCATACGGAGTTGATCCACACTGAGGTTATATTGTTTTAATAATGCAGCAGCAAGTTTGGCTGCATTTTTTTCTGCAATATATAAATGGCCATCTGAATTGACACATATTTCTATCGCGATAGACGCACTATTACCTGGCATGACACCATCTCCTGCATGTCCTGCCTGTTGATTGAGTGGTAATGATTGGTAGATGCTGTGATCATCCACTGTATAATGCCAAGATGCTGATCTGACATTACCTGTATATTGAAGTTTGGCATGACTTAAAGCATTTGCCCCTCTATTTGTATTATCTGTTGTATGAATCGTAATATACAGTGGTCTCATTGCATAATGAGTACGATGACTACTCGAGTCAGGAATCATATAATCTTTGTAGAGTGGTATACCTGTTGTATTTTCTATAGAATCATTGACATCAATACTGACATATTGAGAAGAAACCCACCCCTTCCCTTCTATATACATATAACGTCCTGCTTCTTTTGTGACATGATAACTTCCTGCAGGAACAGTATTAGAAGTGGCATAGTAAGAGAACGGTGCACTGTACAGTGTCTTAGAAGAGTTAAAACTTATTGTATTAGAGATTGTAAGAGGCTGTACACCTACATAACTATTATGACTATATTTCTTACCATCTAGCCCTGTATAAGTAAGTCCATCAAAACTACTACATTCTATTGGTCTAGATAAGAGATGGTTACTTATTAATATATGATCACTTTTAATAATGACTTGTGTTGGTGTATAGCTAGGAAAACTAATAATAAGTAATACAACAACTAGTATATTCTTCAGTATTCTCTTCTGTTTTATTGTCAGCTTTTGATGTTTCATAAGTTTATCCTTCTTCCATTGCATTGTCATTATAATACTATTACAAGATTATGAATAATTTTTTAACTTCACCAACCCATTAACATACTGTAATTTTCATTGATGCAAAAATGAAAACGCTTATTTTTTCACAAGACCTTTATAAGCCTAAAAAACGCTATTTTAAGCCCTTTTTATACTATTTTTTACATGCTGTTTTCTTGAGTTTCATTGACTTTAAAAGCATGGTGTCATATAATTTTGACAGGTGATAACCCTCACCTTGAATCAACAGTCATTTAGTAATGAAAGGAGTAAAAAAATGATTTATTCAAAAGAAGTTGAAGAAATGTATTGCGTTAAACAGGGCGGCAATCATGGTTGTGCCCCAATTCCTGAAGAAGGCAAATGGGTTTATTCTAAAGAAATCAAGGATATTTCTGCTTACACTCATGGTATCGGATGGTGTGCTCCACAGCAGGGTGCTTGTAAACTTTCTTTAAATGTTAAGGAAGGTATCATTGAAGAAGCACTTATCGAAACTATCGGATGTTCAGGTATGACTCATTCTGCAGCTATGGCAGCTGAAGCTTTAGTTGGTAGAACTTTACTTGAAGCATTAAACACTGACTTAGTTTGTGATGCTATCAATACTGCAATGAGAGAATTATTCTTACAGATCGTTTATGGACGTTCTCAGTCTGCTTTCTCAGAAGGTGGTTTAGTAGTTGGTGCTGGTCTTGAAGACTTAGGTAAAGGTTTAAGATCAATGGTAGGTACATCTTATGCTACTAAGAAGAAAGGTCCTCGTTACCTCGAATTAACTGAAGGTTACATTACTAGAGTTGCTTTAGATAATGATGACCAGATCATCGGTTACGAATTCGTAAATCTTGGAAGAATGATGGACATGATCAAAGCTGGAGAAGATGCTAATGAAGCTGTTAAGAAGGCAACAGGTTCTTATGGACGTTTTGCTGATGCTGCTAAGTACATCGATCCAAGAAAGGAATAATTAGGAGGTAGAACAATGGCTATTACATTTGAAGGTTATGAAAGAAGAATCAACCAGATCAATAAAACTTTAAACGAATATGGTATCAAAGATATCGAAGAAGCTAAGAAGATCTGTGATGATAAAGGTATTGATGTTTATAACATCGTTAAATCTACTCAGCCTATCTGCTTCGAAAATGCTTGCTGGGCTTACACTGTAGGTGCTGCAATCGCAATCAAGAAAGGTGACGTTAAGGCTGCTGATGCTGCTAAGACAATCGGTATTGGTTTACAGTCATTCTGTATTCCTGGATCAGTTGCTGATGATCGTAAAGTAGGTTTAGGTCATGGTAACTTAGGTTCAAGACTTCTTGATGAAGAAACTCAGTGTTTCGCTTTCTTAGCTGGACATGAATCATTCGCAGCTGCTGAAGGTGCAATCAAGATTGCATTAAACGCTAACAAAGTTCGTAAGCATCCTTTAAGAGTTATCTTAAATGGTTTAGGTAAAGATGCTGCTAAGATCATCTCAAGAATCAATGGTTTCACATATGTTGAAACTCAGTTCGATTATTTCACAGGTGAGGTTAAAGAATTATCTAGAACTGCTTATTCAGATGGTGACAGAGCTAAGGTTAACTGCTATGGTGCAGATGACGTACGTGAAGGTGTAGCTATCATGCATAAGGAAGGTGTAGATGTATCAATCACTGGTAACTCTACTAACCCAACTCGTTTCCAGCATCCAGTTGCAGGTACATATAAGAAAGAATGTATCGAACAGGGTAAGAAATACTTCTCAGTTGCTTCAGGAGGAGGAACTGGTCGTACATTACATCCAGATAACATGGCTGCAGGACCAGCATCATATGGTATGACTGATACTATGGGTCGTATGCATAGTGATGCTCAGTTCGCAGGTTCTTCATCAGTACCAGCTCACGTTGAAATGATGGGCTTAATCGGTATGGGTAACAACCCAATGGTAGGTGCTACTGTTGCAGTTGCAGTTGCTATTGAAGAAGCTAGCAAATAATTAATTCAACACTTAAAGTCCTGATTTATTCAGGGCTTTTTCTTTACTACAATGAATACAAAAATAAGCGTTAAGAACGCTGAATCCTTAAACTGAATAAGAACGATATACTTATTAATAGTGTTGTGGGATATTGATGTAGGGACAAAGATCATCTTATTAAAGAATTAGATAATATAGCCTGGATCTTGCCGAAGCTACTACTGCATTAGATGTTCCTTTAGATACTATCTTACAAGGTAACCTAGATAAACTACATAAATTATATCCAGATGGATTTAGCATAAATGCTTTTATCAACAGACAAAAAGAGGATTGATTCTATTATAGAGTCAATCCTCTTTCTCTTAATTCCAATAATCTAAATAATCATATTCAACATAACTACTGGCAGATGCAACCTTCTGATATGTCTCTCTATCCATACGTGCATATTCCTTAGACTTATTACCTGTCTTAGTTACAAGAACATCTGTATCTCTCGCAAGTCTATAGAAGCGATATGTCGTTCCGTTTAATACTAGATTATAACTAGGTGATCCATAACGTGCTTTACTTTCATCATACTTTGTCACACCTTCTGGTAATTGTGTACTAAACTCAAGTCTCTTCATCTTAGATGAAATAGAAGTAGACTTATATAAAGAATAACCTGTCTTCTTTTCACCACTTACATCAACTTTTAGTAAATATGCATTAGGACTAGGGAATACAAATACAGCCATCACACAAATACATAAAACTGCAATAATACTTCCAATCATCTTTTTCTTAGAATTCATCTTATTATCCTCTATAATCTTACTGGTAATTTTTCTACTACTGCTTTTTGTCCTTCTAATGTGAAATGAACCCCATCTGTTACATACTCACTTCTTAACTCTGTACAGTCTTCATCCTGACATAAATCATCTAGATCAATGTATCCATCTGCAGGATTTGTCTTAATCCATGCATTAATATCTTTTCTCATCTGATCTATTTCAAGTGTCCACTCAATGTCATCACCCTTATTTAATATATTACGTGTATAACCTTTCCAAGCAGAACGTGTCACTAAATAGACTTTAATATTTCTACGATGTGCTTTTCTAATAAGTACCTTATAAGCATCAATCATCTCTTTAGTTGTTACTTTAGGTGCAATCCCCATCATACTCTTACAATTAGGATGAATAATATCATTACATCCTACCTTGATAATAATATTCTTTACTCCTGGCTGATTTAAAGCATCTCTCTCATATCTCTTCAACATTGATTCACCATAAGCCATACCAAGTCTACCTGCTCCATCAGCACATAGTCGATTACCCTTAATAGCCTGCTGTAAGACACCTACATTATGCACATTAGCTAGATGCTGCTTTGTAGAATAAAGTATAGGAATATCATTTGCTAGTGTGGAGTCTCCAATAATGACAGTGGATGATGCATCTGGTCTATCTACATCTAAACCTGTGAATAATGGAATTACATCATATTCCCCAAAACTTCCATTTAATACCATCGGTACACCTGTTGTTGCAGGAAGATTGACCTGATTACCTGAACTAATATAAGTTGTACCCCCAATTAAACCAAATGTTTTTAACTGTTCTGTATTTTTCATATACATAGAAACAGTCATTGGTTCTAATGCATCTACATGATAATTTAATGGATCTGAATGAATCGTTTCTCCCTTTCTAAGAGTCACTTTCTTACTCCCATTAAAAGTCACATACTTCTTAGTATGGACTTTAATACGCTGTTTACTTATTGTCTTCGCAATAGTGACAGCATCAATAGTCATTGGACCTGTTCCATATGTATTAGAGAATGTAAGACGTACTGTTTCACCCGTTAATGTAGGTTTAATCACAGTTCTGAATGTGAGGTGATGTAATCCAAAATCCTTAAAACGATTCCCAAAGAATTTCTGGACACTAAACTCTACAGGACTTGTAGACCAAGAACCTACCCAGTTCTCTTGTGAATAACTTGATGTCGTGGATGGGAACAGACACAAAGCAATAGTCACAAGACATGTGATTAATTTTTTCATGAGCTTCCCTCCTCTATTTCATTATATCAACAAGGGAAATACCTCTTCTACTACAACTATATTATTACTTAATAATCGCTTTTTTCTCATACACATAAATAGTAGTGAACTCATATATATTGTGTGTAAATACTCAAAAAAACTTCGTCAGAAGGGATTATAAGAACTTATCCAATTCAGTTTTTACCTGTTCATTGATCTTATTAGTAGGATGATCAATTCTATGACCACTCATGATCACAGATTCAATATGTCTTAATGAAAGTAGATTCTCTAATGGGTTCTCTTTCATCACAATCATATCGGCTGATTTACCTACTTCAATAGAACCTGTCTCATCGTCAATACCAGCCATTCTAGCCGCCTGTAATGTCGCACAATAAATCGCATAGGCATTGCTTACACCTACATACTTATGGAAGTAATATAGTTCTCTCCAGAAGTCATACTGTGTAATCCAAGGACATCCTACGTCATTACCTAATACAATAGGAATATCATTTTCTAATGCCTGTTTCGCACATTCTATAATTCCATCAAATACGACTTTACCATTGAATTGTTCTACCTCTGATGCGTTAGTAATAGAACGATCAAATAAAGCATATGGTAAGGCTGGTGATAATGTAGTACATAAGAATGCATGATTTTCTTTAAATAACTTAATCATATGATCATCGAGTTTTGCCCCATGCTCAATCGAATCTACACCATTTTCTAAAGCCACTCTTACACCATCAGATGATTCTACATGAGCAGCCACTTTAAAGCCTAATTCGTGTGCTTTATCACATACTGCTTTAACCATTTCAGGAGCCATCTTTAATTCTCCAGGAACACCCTTTTCCTTTGCATCTAGAACACCACCTGTAATCATTAATTTAATTAAATCGACATTCTGCTCCTTTGCTTTACTTACCTGTAAAAGTGCATCATCAATTGTTTCAGCTGCAATTGCTACACTCCCTGCCATATGACCATGAGGGACTGAAATACCTTCATTACCTGCTAAAATACGTGGACCTCTCTTCTTCCCACAATTAATTTCATCACGTACACGTGTATCAAAATTTCTAATACCACCTACTGTTCTAATCGTAGTGACACCACTGAGTAACTCCATTTTCGCAAACCCACTCACCATATTATGAGCAATAGCACGAGTAAGTGGATTACTCATTAAGAAGTTTACTAACTTTGCATTATCTCTCTGTTTCTTTTGTGGTTTCCCATTACCAGCTAAGTGTACATGCATATTAATAAGACCTGGCATAATATAGTTTCCTTTTAAATTCACTACATTAAAGCCTGTTAAATCAGCTTCTTCTTGTAAAAGAATATTTGTAATTTTACCCTGTTCTACAAGAATAGCGTAACCTTCCTTAACCTGCATCTCCTTGGTACCATCTATTATTTTTCCATTAATATAAGCATCCTTCATTATGCTCACCCCTCTCTTATATCTATGATATCATATTCACTTCACATTATAATTTAAACATCTCACTTCTTTTGTAAAAAAAAGAAGTGATAGCATTACACTATCCCTTCAAAGATTTAGTCTTTTTTCTTCTTCACAGATACAAAACCTGCTAGAGATAAAGCCATAGCTGATACTAATCCGAATAATGAAGTTGGATCACCTGTCTTAACAGTAGCATCCTTCTTATCTTCTGGTTTAGTTTCTGGTTTTACTTCTGGCTTAGTTTCAGGTTTCACTTCTGGTTTTGTTTCTGGCTTAATTTCAGGTTTTTCAGATGGTTTTTCTGGTTCAATTACAACCTTTTCTTCTAAAGCATTTACTGCCTTAGTTAACTTAGCCACAACTTCATCTACTTCTACCTGAGTTGCATTTTCTGCGTCAAGCCCCTTAGCTTCTGCGACAACATTCATTAATGCAGTCCAAGATTCTTCAGTATACTTACTTTCATCTAATTTCTTAATTTCAGCAATTTTCGCATCTAATGCAGTTGTATTACCCTTAAGAACATCTAAGCCCTTAATAGCGTCTTCTAGCTTCTTAGTTGCTTCATTAACTTCTTCCTGAGAAGCACCTTTATTTTCAAATACTGCTTTTGCATCATTTAATGCCTTAGTAAATGCATCACGTGCTTTCTTAACAGCCTTATTTAATGTTTCTTCAGAGATAGCTTCAGCTTTAGTCACTGCTTTTTCAAGATCAGCCTTATTTACTTTAGAAACTACCTTTAAGTTCTTCATAGCTGTACGTAATGCATTGATTACTTCCTCATTATTTAAATCTTCTCTTGCATAAGCTTTCTGTGCTTCTACTAATGCGTCTAAGAATGTATCAACAGAATCACTTGTCTTATCAGTTAAATCCTGGTTATAAGCTTCTGTTAATAAATCTTTAAGTTCAGTTGTTTCTTCAACTTGATCATAAGTAAACTGTACTTCTGCAATCTTATACCAGCTTTCACTTGCTTCTTTCATCACAAGTTTTACATACTTCACTGACTGTTTATCAAATGTAAATGACTGTTCAAGAGTATCTGCAGTCATTCTTAAATTACCTACAGTTGTCCAGTTTTCTTTATCTGTAGAAACCATGATATCCGCATTCTTAATAATATCTGAGCCTGGTCTTTCAGGTGCAGAGATCTTAATACCACTCATATTTACTGTCTTAGGTAAAGTAAATGTAATATGTTTACCTACCTTCTGAGCATCATTGAACCAAGCGAATGTCTCTCTGTTACCATCAAACATCTTTTCATAGCTATATTTATCACTTGGAGATACACCTAACTGCCAATATCCATCAGATGCTTCAATACTAGGAACAGTACCATCACGTTTCATTAAACCATTTCTAGCAGCAACTAATGCATCATATGCAGTCTTTACTGCTTCATCAGTCACTTCTTCACCATAAAGAACCTTCTTACCATTCTTTACAGCTTCTAAGTATTCAGGATATCCTGATGCATATCCGTTATCAGCCATTGGGTTTTCTACTTCTACCCATAATGCATAATAAGCACGTTTAACTGCTTTCTTCTTAGCATTATTTAACGCAGTCAAGATAGCATCTACATCCTGCTGTAATGCATCCTTATCACCATAAAGTTTCTGTGCTTCATCTAATGCAGTTTTATATTCACCTAGTGTTGCACCAATGTATACATTTTCATCTAAAGCATTATCTAAAGCAGCCTTTAAGTCAGTTTTATCTGTGTAGATTTCATAAGTGAAAGTGAAAGTATCACCCTTCTTACTATATGTACCAGTTGCACTGTCTTTATCAGACACTAAACGATAACCATAAATCTTTTCAGCAGTGAAGTTATATTCATCACCGATATTACCATAACGAGTTACAGGACTCTTTAATTCCTTACCATCTTTATCTACATATTTAATAGTCACTTTACCTAAAGAATCTGCTGGTAAGATTGATCCTGAATCTGGTAAAGTAGAACTCTTATCAAATGCTGCAACATGTCCAAGCTTTGCATAATTAGCCTTAAACTGGTTATGAGAAATAATACTATTAGACTTTGTATTCCATGCTTTAGTAGCAAGTGCTCGCATTTCATTTGCGATATCTTCAGTAATAGTATCTTCATCACATACATCAGCCTTATCACACCAGATTGCAAGTGAAGCACCCTTAATAGCTGGGTTATCATCAGCAATAGTGTTAGCCTGGAATTTACCTGGAGTCCATTCATCAAAGATTAACTTATCAGAATTCAAGTTATCAAATGAATGCTGTTTACGTCCATCATTTGGCATTGATGGTCTTAATACATAATAGAAGAAACTAGCATTTACGTTATAAATAGTATCATGACCCTTATCTAAGAATGTCTGAAGTTTTGCGATACTATGGTTCCAAGACATCTGGCTCCAGAAATCGATACCGATATACTTATGCATTTCGATCATCTGTTTATTCTGTCCCCAGGAATTTTCTCCATAGTAGATACCATCATTCCAGATACGTGGAGTAAATCCTTTTTCATGTACATGTTCTGCTAAATCATTGATATATTTCGCAATAACATCTTTCCAAGTTGCATTAGGATCAATGTTTTCTCTTGCATAGTTATCTAGTACTTCTTTGTACTGAGTAGTGAAAGGTGCACGGTCAAATTCCATATATTCATCCCCGCCGATGTGGAAATCTGTACATCCTTTAAATAATTCCATATATTCATCATATAAGCTATAAATATACTTAATCGCTTCAGGATTAGTAACATCTAAACCTGATTTATAATTATTACCATATTTATCTTTCTGTCCATATTCTGGATGTGCTCTTAAAATCTGGTCAACATGGCCTGGAGAGTCAAATGATGGAATAACTTTCACACCATATTTCTTTGCTTCAGCAAGAATTTCTCTTACATCAGCTTTAGTTAAATGCTGTTCAGATACGATTGATGGATCTGTTTCACATTCAATACGGAAACCTAGGTTTTCTGAGAAATGCATCTGGATTGCATTCATCTTGAAGTAAGACATTTCTCTGATCTGTCTGATGAACCATTCTTTAGAAATATACTTACGAGCCATATCTACGTGAATACGACGTTCAGCAACATTAGGATAGTCTACGATTTCACCATAAGCTAAAGTGTTATTATTCGCAATTGAAAGCTGTTCAATAGTACGTAAACCATATAATACAGCTGTTTCACTTGCACCAGTTAAATGGATACCAGTGTCATCAATTGTAATCTTATAAGCTTCTTTACTTGTAGTCTTATCAGTAATTTCTGATACAGGCTTAATATCAATAGTGATATCAGTTGGTGTTCCGTCCTGATTATAAAGCATAGCCTGAGCATCACTAGAAACAATCTGTTTTGCCATGAATTCAGAATTCACTAATTTAACAATTTCAGCAAGTCTTTCATTCTTTAAGTTAGCTTCATTAGCTACAATAACGAACTTAGAATCCTTAGTCATAACCCATGTCTTATCAGATGCATCTTTAGTATATGACTGTAGGATAGGTGTTGTTGCAGCAACGAGCTGTTCATTAGTCATTGTTCTTTCAGTAATAGCTGATGTACCATTGTACGCTTGAGCCACAATAGCACCACTTGAAAGAGTCATAGAAGAAACGAGCATAACGCTCATTAACACACGTTTCATATTATTCTTGTTCATTGTATTATTCCCTATCAAGTAAGAGGCAGGCAAACCTGCCTCTTACGTATTAATTAAATTTTTTTCTTTTTAAAGAGATATAAACGATAGCTGAAACAGCCATTAATGCAACCATACCTAAAATCATAGTAGAATCACCTGTCTTAACGGTGTCATACTTCTTATCTTCTGGTTTAATTTCTGGCTTTTCAGTTGGTTTTTCTGTTGGCTTTTCAGTAGGTTTTTCTGGAACAGTTGGTTTTTCTGGTTCAATTACAACCTTTTCTTCTAATGCATCTACTGCTTTATTTAACTTAACTACAGCTTTATCAATTTCTTTCTGAGTTGCATTTTCTAAGTCAATAGCCTTTACTTCTTCTACTACAGCCATTAATGCTGCCCAAGATTCAGCAGTATATCTGCTTTCGTCTTTCTTTCTAGCAGCTTCAAGAGCTGAATTTAAAGCTTCTGGATTACCTCTAAGAACCTTTAATCCATCTAATGCTTCATTTAATGTCTTAACTGCTGCATCGATTTCTTCCTGAGTAGGTTCATCCTTTGCAAGAACAGCCTTAGCATCAGCTAATGCTTTGTTGAATACTTCAACGTTCTTTTTAATTGCTTTATTTACTTCTTCTTCAGTTAAAGCATTAGCCTTAGCAATTGCTTCATCAAGTGCATCTGTATTCACAACAGGTGCATCAACTAAACCTTCAATAGCCTTATTTAAGCGATTGATGACTTCTTCATTTTTGATATCTTCAGCCACTAATGCCTTCTGAGCTTCAATAAGAGCTTCTAAGAATTCATCTCTAGATGCAACTGTCTTGCCTTCTAAATCTTCTTCCTTAGCTTTTTCAATCAAGTCTTTTAATGTAGTATCTTCACCAATGGATTCTAATACGAACTCAACTTCAGAAATCTGATACCAAGCACCATATCCTGAATTGATGTAGATTCTTACATACTTTATTTCCTGAGCATCAAAGTCAAATCTCTTTTCTAATGGATCTGTACCCTTTAATGTACCTACTGTTGTCCAGTTTACCTTATCAGCAGAAATTTGAACTTCAGCATCACGTAAGATATCACCCTGGTCTGCCTGTACAACATTCACACCTGATAATTTTACTTTACCTGGGAATGTGAATAATACTTCATCACCAGCTGTCTGGTCAGCACCAAACCAACACTTAGAATTACGGTTACCGTCAATCATGTTGTTGTATGAGTACCAGCTATAGTAACCTTTAGTTGCAGAAATAGTAGGCTTATCTGCAGCTTTCTTAATTAATGCTTTCTTTGCATTCATGATGTTGTTATAGGCAGCTTCAGCTGTTTCAACATCTAAATTTTCATCTTTAAGAGTGTTCTTTCCGTTATTAACGGCATTCATATAAGCCTGATATCCAGATGCATAAGCAGCATCACTTACTGGATAATAAGCTTCTACATATAACTTATAGAATTTAGCCTTTACAGCTTTTTCTTTTGCAGTACGAAGTGCAGCTAATGTTTCATCAACTTTCTTCTGTCCTGCTGTAGGATCTTCTTTAACGTCTTTCGAAGCGTCTAGCGCTTCTTTATATTCCTTCACTGTTTCAGGAATATAATATTTAATCACTAATGCATTATTCACTTCTTTAGCTAATGCTTCCTTATCAGTAAATGTCTTATAAGTTAAAGTGATTGTTTTATTTTCTTTATATGTACCAGTTAATGATTCACTTGCCTTTTCGAACTTATAACCATAAAGTTCCTTAGGTTCAATAGTGTATTCATTGTCCTTTAAGCCATATAAAGTTTCTGTAGGTTCAATTGTCTGTCCAAATTCATTCTTATATTCAATTGTAAGTGCAACAGACTGTCCTTCATAAAGAACCTGACCTGGTTCTGGTAAGATGCTCTTATAACCAGGAACGCGTCCAATCTTATCAAATGCCTTCTTTACATCAGCATATTCAGGCATTGAATCTGATGTATTCCACATTTTATAAGCAGTTGCACGTGTTCTATAGAAGATGTTATTGGCCACTGAGTCCTGTGTCATATAGTTAGGAGAGTCACACCAAACGGCATAAGAACCACCCTTTATAAAATTAGCATAAGGTTTCTTATAAGTCTGTGGAATACCACCCTGTAATGTTGAGAACTTACCTGGATTCCATTCTCTATAAATTCTATCTCCTTCAGGACATGCATTTTGTAACCACCAAGAAGATAATACATAATACATGTAAGTGTCAGAGAAGTTGATAACTCTGTTACCGTTCTGTACAAACTTTTCGATACTTGCACAGTTCTGTGGAGCAGCCCAATAACAGATTTCGATATCTGGATCTAACTTATAACCAGTATAATTTCCATACATCACACCATCATTCCAAGTTCTAGGAGTCATACCCTTTGACTTAACGATTGCAGATACTTCATTGAAGTATTCCATGATCTGTACATACTGTTCATTAGAGAAGTTAGAGAATTTATCTAAGAATTCATCTCCACCAATGTTAAATCTCTTACATCCAGCTTCTGAGAAGAAATCGATAAATTCAGTCATTAAATCGATTAAGAAACCGCGTGCTTCGTCATTTGTAAATATATTGAAGCACTGTGCTCTTCTACCATCAGATGGGAATAAGCTTGCACAGCTATAGTCAGATGGTAAATATCTTAGAACTGCACCAAGGTGACCTGGAGAGTCTAAAGATGGGATAACTTCGATATGATATTCATTTGCAACCTGAATAATTTCTAACATATCCTGTTTAGTGAGATACTGGTTGTTTACATACTGGAAGCCATCAATTGCTTCAAGAGTATCACTCTGTAATCTGAAACCTTCGTTTTCAGAGAAATGAAGCTGAATTGAATTGTATTTCTGCCAAGACAAATCCTTGATTAATGAAATGATCCAATCCTTTGTGAAGAACTTTCTTGCACAGTCCAAATGGAATGAGCGATCTTCAACATCAGAATAGTCAATAATATTTCCCTTAGTTAAAACATTGTCACCTTCAATTAACATCTGGATTACAGATGTTAAACCATAATAGATTCCTGTTTCATCTTCTGCAGAAATAGTAATATTATTCTTAATATCTACTGCATAAGCATCATTTTTACCAGTTAAATCTGGAGTTGTTCCCATTTTTACAATGATGTCATTGTCTGCAGCATTTTCTAATGTACCAAAAACAATCTGTGGTGCTTCTGATAAAACACCTCTGTCTGCTAACTGCGAACTTGCACGTTTCAAATCACGTAACAACACTTCATTATTAAGTGTCTTTTCATTTGAAACCACAAGTAAACGGCTTTTCTTTGGCAATGTAAATGTGTCTGAATCCTTTGTGTAGCTTTGTACATTTGGATAAATCACATTAGGTGCCGCAAAAGCTGGTGCAGCTGCAGAAGCAACTCCCGATAGCGCAATAATTGCAGCTAAGCCTACTTCAACAATTTTTTTCCCTTTCATTATTTCACCTCTTTCTTTGTTGATAAGACTAAAGATTTCACCTCCACTCTTAAATTTGATAGATTGAAACAAAAAAAAGACCGCATTCACAATACCCTAAAAAGGGCCTATGAATGACGGTCTTGCCTACTTAAAGTAACAATCCTTCGACATCAGTATACATGAGTTTTAAATGATATGTCAACAATATACGTTTACAAATTGTAATAATATTTCATTTCTCTTTAATCTCGTTATATGATTTTGAGAAAGCAAATTATAATTGATATATAGGGCATTTTTTCAATGGTAGTTCTTAAAACACATCACATGATATTTCTATACATCATTTTGATATGCGTCTATTATAAGCCTAAATACATCATTCAACCTATCCCATGATACTTCTCTATCTTCAATAAAAGGCATATCCTCTTTTAAACTATTCATCATAAACTTATCTAAAGAAGACATATGATTGGCACACTGCTTTTCATCACTACTC
>OMFN01000141.1_pt1 | contig 56007 bp, 40 predicted proteins | sample 1645641 | NCBI WGS metagenome assembly OMFN01 (sample SAMEA103958126, study PRJEB25191) | human gut metagenome
TTCAGATTTACCACAACGTTTCCAGAATACTCCATTATTTTATTCAAAACGGTACGGAAATGAGTAAAATCGTGTGGGAATGAGCTGAAATATAATCTCACAACACTTTACTAGAGATTTAAAAAGGTTCTTAATCAAATTCCGTGCTAGTAAAGCTCATTGAAAGGCCGATGGATAAAGGGATATCGGCATATTAGAAATAGCAAATAAATTATCCAAACTATATGCATCTTAAAGTACTCCGGAATAGCCATGAATAAGGTAATTGAACATAAATAAGTAGCACGGAATTTGAAGAAGAACCAAATCTTTTCTAGTAGAAAGATGAAATAAGTATCCTCTGAAAAGTTGTTTGTGTGGAATATTTACAGTATATTTGTATCGTAATAATCGCCCTACAAAACACATGCAGGACAAATAAATGAAGTAATGAGAATAACACTGGTAAGAGACGATGGCAAGGTGAACACTATGCGTACGTTGAGAATTGAACAGCTCGTGGAGCAAATGAAAGTGGAAACTAAAACACAGCCTGTCTCAAAAATGAGAGAAGTCCTGCCTTTTATGCTTCCGGGTGATAAAAATGACTATGTACAGAAAGTGCCGAAGCTGATACCTGCAGCCGCCTTTTTTCGCAAAGGCGGCATAACGACGATGAGTGAATACAACGGAATTGTGATGATTCAGGTCAACAACTTGTCCGGACGTATGGAAGCGGATGAAGTGAAAGAACGGGTAAAGGAGCTTCCGCAGACTTACTTAGCTTTCACCGGTTCTTCCGGAAAGTCTGTGAAAGTATGGGTACGCTTTACTTATCCCAATGATCGTTTGCCGACAACTAGTGAAGAAGCGGAGCTTTTTCATGCGCATGCCTATCGGTTGGCAGTGAAATTTTATCAGCCACAACTTCCTTATGATATCGAGCTGAAAGTACCTTCGTTGGAGCAATATTGTCGTTTAACTTTTGACCCGCACTTGTATTTTAATCCCGAAGCAATGCCTATTTATATGAAGCAGCCTGCCGCTATGCCGGGTGAGGTGACTTATCGCGAACGGGTACAAACGGAAACTTCGCCATTGCAACGGCTTGCGCCGGGATATGAAAAGTGTAATGCGCTTTCTGTCCTTTTCGAAGCTGCTTTTGCACGTGCGTTGGATGAAGAGACTGATTATCAACCGGAAGGAGACAAACAATCGCTATTGATTAACCTCGCAGGACATTGTTTCCGTGCCGGTATTCCGGAGGAAGATACAGTGCGATGGTCTCGCGCTCATTATCGCTTGCCGAAGGACGATACATTGGTTCGGGGAACCGTGCGAAATGTATATCGCACTTGTGAAGGGTTTGCGAGTAAAAGTAGTCTGTTGCCGGAACAATTATTTGTCATGCAGATGGATGAGTTTATGAAACGGCGTTATGATTTTCGTTTCAACCAGTTGACATCACAAGTGGAATGTCGTGAACGGAACAGCTTTAATTTTTATTTTCATCCGGTGGATAAACGGTTGATGGCAAGTATTGCAATGAATGCACATTATGAAGGGCTTAAGCTGTGGGATAAAGACGTGGTACGTTACCTGAATTCGGATCATGTGCCGGTTTATCAGCCTATCGAGGAATTTCTTTATGACCTTCCTCATTGGGATGGTAAGGATCACATCGGCGATCTTGCCAAACGAGTTCCTTGTAATCATCCTCATTGGGCGCAATTGTTTCGTCGTTGGTTTCTTAGTATGATAGCGCATTGGCGTGGAATGGGAAAGAATCATGCAAATAGCACTTCTCCTATATTGATAGGTCCACAGGCTTATCGTAAGTCTACATTTTGCCGGTTGATTTTGCCTCCATGCTTGCAGGCTTATTATACGGATAGCATTGATTTCAGCCGGAAGCGGGATGCCGAGTTATACTTGAATCGTTTTTTATTGATTAATATGGATGAGTTCGATCAGATTGGCATCAATCAGCAGTCTTTCCTCAAGCATATTCTGCAAAAGCCCGTTGTCAACACACGACGACCGAATGCTTCGGCTGTGGAGGAACTTCGTCGGTATGCTTCTTTTATAGGTACGAGCAACCATAAAGATTTACTGACGGATACTTCCGGCAGTCGTCGTTTTATCGGTGTTGAGGTGACTGGAGTGATTGATGTGGTCCGCCCTATTGATTATGAGCAATTGTATGCGCAGGCAATGGCACTGCTGCGTAGTAATGAACGTTACTGGTTTGATGAGAAGGAAGAGGCTATTATGACGGAGGCGAACCGGGAGTTTGAGCAGTCGCCGGCAATCGAACAGTTGTTCCAGGTGTATTACCGGGTAGCGGAAGAGGAAGAAGAGGGAGAATGGTTACTTGCTGCAGATATACTTCAGCGGATACAAAAGGCAAGTAAAATGAAGATTTCTTCCGGACAGGTTAATTATTTCGGGCGTATCTTGCAAAGATTGGGCGTGAAGTCGTTCAGGAAAACACGCGGAGTTTATTATCATGTGGTGGCTGTTGGGCAAGGGTGATGATGAAATAATGCACGAGATGTGCATTTTATTATTTTATAATAATTATCTTTGCGTAATAACGTGAGATATACGAAGACTATGATAAGAAATCCTTTTATAACAAGTGGATATGTGTCTGCTGATTATTTTTGTGACCGTCAGCAGGAAAGCGAACAGTTGGTACGCGAAGTGATGAATGGGAATAATCTGGCTCTTGTCTCTACCCGACGAATGGGAAAGACGGGGCTGATCCGTCATTGCTTTCAGTTTCCTGAAATTAAGCAGGGCTATTACACCTTCTTTATTGATATATATGATAGCCGGTCATTGCGCGACTTGGTATTTGCACTTAGTAAAGAGATTTTGGAAGTACTGAAACCTATAGGGAAGAAAGCTTTGCATGGTTTTTGGGAATGTGTGAAATCTTTGCAGGCCAGTATCTCTTTTGATGTGAATGGTATGCCTTCTTTGAATTTGGGACTAGGAGATATACAAGCTCCGGCTACTACGCTCGATGAAATTTTCCGGTATTTAGAGCAAGCGGATAAGCCTTGTTTGATTGCCATTGATGAATTTCAGCAGATTACCGGATATGCAGAGAAAAATGTAGAGGCTACTCTCCGGACTTATGTGCAGCATTGTAATAATGCGCGTTTTATTTTTGCCGGGAGCCAGCGGCATGTGATGGGGAATATGTTTTTGACGCCTTCCAGACCTTTTTATCAAAGTGTGTCAATGATGCATTTGGAAAGTATTCCTTTAGAAGAATACATTCGTTTTGCATGTATGCATTTCAAACGTGCAGGCAAAGAAATGGAAGAAAGTGCTGTTACCACAGTTTATCAACAGTTTGAAGGAGTCACATGGTATATACAAAAAGTATTGAATACACTTTATGATATGACCCCGGAGCACGGAGTCTGTAAAGTGGAAATGGTGTCAGAGGCCATTCGGCAGATTATTGATTCGTTCAGATATACTTATTCGGAAATCCTTTTTCGTTTGCCGGAAAAGCAAAAGGAGTTACTGATTGCTATCACTAAAGAGGGAAAAGCGAAATCTATCACTTCCGGTGCTTTCATAAAGAAATACAGACTGGCTTCAGCCAGTTCTGTGCAGTCAGCATTGAAAGGGTTACTGGAAAAGGATTTTGTGACCCAGGAAAAGGGAGTGTATCAAATATATGATCGTTTCTTGGGTATTTGGTTGAAAGAGAATTATTGAGTCGTTTTTTGTTTGTTGAAACGTGCTTTTCGATAAATCGCGTTAATAATTAGCTGAAACTACTGTCTGTTAATCAGTTTTATTGTATCTTTGCGGTCTTAACTTTTTTAATGGTAAATAATGAAGGAATTTCTACAACTAATGCGACGTTTCGTGTCGCCTTATAAGAAGTATATCGGCTGGGCTATTTTGCTGAATATTTTGTCTGCTGTATTCAACGTGTTCTCATTTACTTTTTTGATTCCTATTTTGAGTATTCTGTTTAAAACAGAAGGAGCGGATAAAGTATACCATTTTATGGAATGGGGTAGTGGTGATTTAGCAGATGTTGCCAAGAATAACTTCTATTATTACATATCTCAAATGATAGTGGATAATGGTCCCACTGTGGCTCTTATTTTCTTGGGATTGTTCCTGATGGTGATGACATTGTTTAAAACCGGTTGTTACTTTGCTTCTTCAGCTGTGATGATTCCATTGCGTACAGGAGTGGTACGTGATATTCGTATTATGGTATATGCTAAGGTTATGCGTCTGCCAATGTCTTTTTTCTCTGAAGAAAGAAAGGGGGATATCATAGCCCGTATGAGTGGTGACGTGGGAGAGGTTGAAAACTCCATTACTAGTTCTTTGGATATGTTGATGAAGAGTCCAATCCTGATTATTATATATTTCGTGACATTGGTCACCGTTAGTTGGCAGTTGACTCTTTTTACTATTATTGTATTGCCGGGAATGGGTTGGTTGATGGGAGTGGTCGGAAGAAAACTGAAACGCCAGTCACTGGAAGCACAGGCAAAGTGGAGTGATACGATGTCGCAATTGGAAGAAACACTGGGAGGTTTGCGCATCATCAAGGCTTTTATTGCGGAAGATAAAATGATTAACCGCTTCACCAAATGTAGTAACGAACTTCGGGATGCAACAAACAAGGTTGCTATACGTCAGGCTATGGCACATCCGATGAGTGAGTTTTTGGGAACCATTCTGATTGTAGCCGTACTGTGGTTTGGTGGTACATTGATTTTGGGACAGAATGCAACCATCGATGCTCCGACATTTATCTTCTATATGGTTATCCTGTATAGTGTAATCAATCCGTTGAAAGACTTTGCTAAAGCAGGATATAACATTCCGAAAGGTTTGGCTTCTATGGAACGTGTTGATAAAATCCTGAAAGCAGAGAATAAGATTAAGGAGATTCCGAATCCGAAACCGTTGAAAGGTTTGAATGACAAGATTGAATTTAAAGATATCTCTTTCAGCTACGATGGTAAGAGAGAGGTACTGAAACATGTAAATTTGACAGTTCCCAAAGGAAAAACGATTGCACTGGTTGGACAGTCAGGTTCCGGTAAATCTACCTTAGTCGATTTGTTGCCACGTTACCATGATGTGCAGGGAGGTGATATTACCATTGACGGAACGAGCATCCGCGACGTGCGTATTGCTGATTTGCGTAGTCTGATTGGTAATGTAAACCAGGAAGCTATTTTGTTCAATGATACATTCTTCAATAACATTGCTTTTGGTGTGGAGAATGCGACAATGGAACAAGTGGTAGAGGCAGCAAAGATTGCCAATGCACATGATTTCATCATGGAGAAACCGGAAGGATATAACATGAATATCGGTGACCGTGGTGGAAAATTGTCCGGTGGTCAGCGCCAGCGTATCAGTATCGCCCGTGCCATCCTGAAGAACCCTCCGATTCTGATTCTCGATGAGGCTACTTCTGCATTGGATACCGAATCAGAACGTCTCGTGCAGGAAGCGTTGGAACGTTTGATGAAAACACGTACGACGATTGCTATTGCCCACCGTCTTTCTACTATTAAGAATGCAGATGAAATCTGCGTGTTGTATGAAGGAGAAATTGTAGAACGTGGTAAGCATGAGGAACTTATAGAATTAAACGGCTATTACAAACGCCTGCATGATATGCAACAACTGTAATGCGGCAATTGTAATTTTTTGATAATGCAATGATATTATTAAGTTTTGATACAGAAGAATTTGATGTACCTCGTGAACATGGCGTAGACTTTCCGTTGGATGAAGCGATGAAAGTATCAGTCTATGGTACGAACCGGATACTGGACTGCCTGAAAAAAAACGGGGTGAAAGCCACCTTCTTCTGTACAAGCAATTTTGCAGAAAATGCGCCGGAGGTGATGCGGCGTATTATGGACGAAGGACATGAAGTGGCTGCGCATGGATGTGACCATTGGCAGCCGCAGGCTTCCGATGTCAGCCGTTCAAAAGAAATCCTGGAGCGTCTTACCGGCAGAACGATAGAAGGCTATCGCCAACCGCGTATGTTTCCCGTATCAGATACGGAACTTGAACGAATGGGGTATGTGTACAACTCCTCACTGAATCCCGCATTTATCCCCGGAAGATATATGCATTTATCAGAGCCGCGTACCTGCTTTATGATAGGCAAACTACTTCAAATCCCGGCTTCTGTAACTCCATGGATTCGTTTCCCACTATTTTGGTTGTCTTGTCATAATCTGCCGATGTGGCTTTATCAAAGCTTGGTAAACCGGGTGTTGAAACATGACGGATATTTTGTGACCTATTTCCACCCATGGGAGTTTTATCCGTTGGGTGAACACCCTGAATTTAAAATGCCTTTTATCATCCGCAACCATTCCGGTAAAGGAATGGAGGAACGTTTGGATATGCTTATCCGCAACCTGAAAGAAAAAGGCTACCCTTTTATGACTTACTCGGAGTTTGCGCAGATAAAACTGGCTGAACTAAATAAACCGGACGAAAAATGATTAAATTGGCTATTGTATCCCCCTGTTATAATGAGGAGGAAGTGTTGGAAGAGTCAACCACCCGTTTGACAGCTTTGTTTGATGACTTGGTGGCGAAAAAAAAGATCAGCGCCGACAGTTTTGTGCTCTTTGTGAATGATGGCAGTAAAGATCGTACATGGAGCATTATTAAACAATTGCACCGGACGAATCCATATATAAAAGGAATGAACCTGGCTCGCAACGTAGGACATCAGTATGCCATCATGGCCGGTATGATGACCGCTAAAGACTGGAGTGATGCCGTTATTACCATTGATGCCGATTTGCAGGATGACCTGAATGCGATTGAGGAGATGATCGATGCTTATACACAAGGATATGATGTCGTATACGGGGTGAAAGTATCCCGCCAGGCAGATCCGATGCTGAAACGTCTTTCCGCAACCGCTTTTTATAAATTACAGCACCGGATGGGAGTAGAGACAATCTACAATCATGCGGATTTCCGTTTTTTGAGTAGGAGAGTACTGGAACAGCTGTCTCATTATCAAGAACGTAATGTCTATTTGCGTGGTATTATCCCATTGCTGGGTTTTCCTTCTACTACGGTAGATGACGTAATCCGGGAACGGACAGCCGGAACCTCCAAATATACAGTAAGAAAGATGTTCAGCCTGGCCTTGGACGGAATAACCTCTTTCTCGGTGAAGCCTATTTACGGTATTGTTTATCTGGGAATTATATTTGTTTTTATCAGTATACTGATAGGAATTTATGTATTGTATTCTTTAATTTCGGGTACGGCAGAGCATGGCTGGGCATCTTTGATGTTGTCTGTCTGGTTTGTCGGTGGAATTGTTCTAATGTCAATAGGAGCTGTCGGGTTGTATATTGGGAAAATCTATAAAGAAGTAAAACGTCGTCCGCTCTATAATGTGGAAGAAGTACTATACGATGACCAAGATAAGTAAAGCTATATTTGACAGGCATCCGGACTGGCGGGATAAGTTCTGGCAATTCGTTCGTTTCGGAGTTGTCGGCACTGTATCCTCGGCTATTCATTACGGAGTGTATTGTCTGGTTTTACTGGTTGCAAACGCCAATATCTCTTTTACGGCAGGTTATGCCGTCGGATTTATTTGCAATTATTTCCTGACTACCTTTTTTACTTTTCGTTCCAAGCCCTCGTCTCGCAATGCGGTTGGGTTTGGCTTTAGTCATCTGATTAATTATCTGCTTGAGATTGGTTTATTGAATCTCTTCCTTTGGATAGGGGCAGGCGAACTTCTGGCGCCGATACTGGTGATGATAATTGTAGTACCTATCAATTTCCTAATTCTTCATTTCGTTTATATCTACAAAGGGAGAAAATAATTTTATTAAATCTCTTTCATTTAATTCATAAAAAGAAAAGGCTATTATGAAACGTTTTCTAAATCTTATTGTATATATACTTACGATACATGTTTCGGCTTTGCTGATCGCAGGACTGTTTCGCCTGGTACTTTTTATCTCATCCTATCATCAATTGACTTCTGAAGCCTTGTCGGATAAGAGCCTTTCAATGCTTGCTTTTGTGCATGGTGTCTGGTTTGATAATGTGATCGGTTGTTACATACTTTTGTTGCCGCTGACAATTGCGGTGGTGTGTGGAGTCTGCAACTACTATGGGAAAGCATTGTTCCGTTTCTTCACAATCTTTTTCAGTGTGTTTTATGGACTGGTCTATTTAATCAGTGCGTCGGACATACCCTACTTTGCCTATTTCTTTAAGCATATCAATTCTTCTATATTCGAATGGTTCGGTTATGCAGGAACTACCGCCGGAATGATATTGGGAGAAAGTGCCTATTACTTGTCCATCGGATTATTCCTGCTCTTCTTGGCCGGGTTCATAGTATGGCTTGTCTGTCTGTCGCGTTATTTCCATCGTCGTAGCCTTACTATTTCCGCTTCGTTCCCATTTTGGAAGAGAGGAGTTGTGGTTCTGGTCGGAGCTTGTCTGATCGGCCTCTGCATCTTTGGAATTCGGGGGCGTACAGGTTATAATCCGATCAAAGTGAGTGCGGCATATTTCTGTCAGGATGCTTTTCTGAATCAATTGGGAGTAAGTCCGACTTTTAATCTGTTGACGAGTGTGATGGATGATATGCGTCCTGAAAATAAATACTTGCATCTGATGGATGAGCAGGAAGCCATAACTAAGGCGCAAGCTCTGCTCAACCGTCAGGGAGATGCGAATGTTTCCCCGTTGGCTGTCTACAGGCATGCTGCAAAAGCGGATAGCGTGCAACAACGCCGTCCTAATGTCGTCTTGATTATGATGGAATCCATGTCCAGTAAACTGATGAAGCATTTCGGGCAATCAGAAACGCTGACTCCTTTCCTGGATAGTCTGTATACCCGTTCTATTAGCTTCCGTAATTTCTATTCGGCAGGAATCCATACGAATCATGGTTTGTATGCCACCTTGTATTCTTTTCCGGCTATGATGAAACGGAACCTGATGAAAGGCTCTGTCATTCCCCGCTATTCGGGACTGCCTACCGTACTGAAAGAAAACGGCTATTACAACCTTTTCTTTATGACGCATGAAGGGCAGTATGATAATATGAACGCTTTCTTCCGGACGAACGGCTATGATGAAGTGTTTTCACAAGAAGACTATCCGGCTGATAAGGTTGTGAATAGCTTTGGAGTGCAGGATGATTTCTTGTATGACTATGCAATTCCGGTATTGAATCAGCGGGCTGCCACCGGACAACCGTTTTTTGCTACTTTACTGTCCATCAGTAATCATCCGCCGTATGTGATACCTCCTTTCTTCCATCCGAAAACAAGTGAACCGGAGATGCAGATCGTTGAGTATGCGGATTGGGCTTTGCGTCAGTTCTTTGAAGAGGCGCGTAAACAACCCTGGTTTGATAATACGATATTCGTATTGGAAGGAGATCATGGCAAACTGGTGGGAGACGCCGAATGTGAACTACCGGAATCTTATAATCATATTCCACTGATGATTTACTCCAGCCGTATTCATCCGGAAGAGAAAAACACTTTTGGAGGTCAGGTAGATATACAGCCTACGATATTGGGGCTGTTGAATATTGATTATCTACAGAATAATTTTGGAGTGGATTTGCTGAAAGAAGAACGTCCCTGTATGTTTTATACTGCCGACAATATGATTGTGGGACGCAATGATACGTTATTGTATCTTTATAATTACGAGACGCAGCAGGAATTTACTTATCATATAGACAATGGCAAATTGAAAGCCGTTCCGATGGATGATCGCTTTTTGCCTTTAAAAGAATATAGTTTTTCCATGCTCCAATCGGCAGAGTTCCTTGTGAAGCATGGAAAAACGGTAAATTCTGTCCCTTTTACTCAACAATAGGAGTAGTTTCGGTTTTTTCAGGCTGTTCGTTTTTAACGAACTTGTATACTTTGGCTATTTGCCGGAGCACTCGTTTAGGAGATTCGTAAACCTGTTCGAACTGATACCCCTCTTTCTCAAATTCAGGAAGATATTTCTCTGCGTCATTGGTGCCGATCAACAAGAAACCTTTGGCAGGACGTTTTTGGTAGAAGTTGTCGAGACGGTTATGCAGGTAGAAATTAATCTCGAAGTAATGTACAGGGTCACCTGCTGCATGCAGACTTTCTTCAATGAATTCGTACATAGTCCCTTCGCTTTCCGGCGCAATCTTTTCGATCTCTGCAGCGACGAATTTGACGGATTTCGAATTTAATGCTGCCGGCTGATAAGCACCGTCCAATGCAAGGTATAATCCCATGGTAAGCACGACGAGGGCATACAGGAAGCGGTTGCTCAATGCATGTTTCCGTTGATAGAACCACCAGTAGATACCGAGGACGGTAGGAACGGCAATCAGCAACAAGGCTCCTGCACCGCTGATATTTTGTATGGCGCGCATGAAATTAATGTTGTCCTGTGCGTGACGGCCGTGGAAGATTGTTTCAGGGATGAGCCCGCATTTTAATACAATGAAGCAAGTGAACAGCAACAGGCTGATTACCGCAAGAATACTTCCATATACTTTGATGACTTTGGATTGCTTCTTGACCAGATAAAATAGATATTTGGCAAGGAAATAAGCAATGAAAGGATAGATAGGCATCAGATAGACGCTGCGTTTGCTCTGCGGAATGCAGTAGAAAACGAAGATGACGACAATACTGGTGAAAGAGAATAAATCCACCGGATCCATATTCTTTATCCAAGCAGTGAAACGTTTCCACCAAGCGGCAGGCTGGATATTGAATTTATGGTAAGTCAGGCTGAATAGAGAAAGTACGATTAACAGTGTCCAGGGAACGTATCCGGCAAACAAGGTCACAAAATTGTAGTGCCAGGGGTTCACGCATGAATCATAACTCATGGTATTCGTCATACGGCCGAGGTTTTCCTCCATCACTAATGCGATGAATTCTTCTCCACCTTGTTGGTAAGCAGCTACGTACCAGCAGATAGGCAGGATGAGAGAAAGGATAGCCCAGGCGGAAAGTAGCAGGAATGCCTTGAAGAAGTTGACACCCCGGAGTAACAAGAATATGCCTACAACTAAGCATGGAATGATAGTACCTACCGGTCCTTTAGTCAGTGTTCCGCAACTCATCAGGAGAATGGCCAGCCAGGGAATACCTTTAAGCCCCTTCTCATACCATCTGTAGAGACAATATAGAGCGCCAACGGTGAGCGCTGTCAATACCATGTCCACCCGGCAGTTGGCTCCGGCCCGGTGTAATTCGAAATTAGTCAGGGTAATAAAGGCGGCCAATAACGCCAGTTGCACTCCTTTTCTTTTGGCAAAGAACAGAAAGCCGCAGAGAGTCATGGCAATCAAGGCGATGGCGGACGGCAGGCGGGAGGTCATTTCTGTGACTTGCCCTCCGTTCACTACTGCTGATACAGCAGCGATGCTCCAATGGAAGAAAGGCGGTTTGTAAGCCATTTCTCCTCCGTTGTTTCTGGGTAAGATCCAGTTTCCGCTATCCAGCATGGAATAGGAAACAATAGCTTCGCGAGGCTCACCTTTCGTGTGGTATTCCGACAAGCCGAGGAAAGGCAGGATAGTAACTACGCAAATGACTAATAACAGCCAGAAAGCTTTGTTTGAAGTCAATGTTTTCATCTTTTCTTATGATTGAAATTTATGTTCTTTTATTTTCTGCCGAAGTCGGCCGGAATTTCTCCCCATTCTTTCGTTTCCCATTTCAGGATGCGAGTGGTATACGTATTTCCCTGCAACCATTTTTCTGCCCGTTCGATCAATAAAAACAGTTCTTCCGTTTCCGGAGTGCGGGGGAGCTTGGTTTTGCACTTCTTCTGTCGTACCCAGCTGATCGCATTGGCGCTATCACTGTAAATAGGCATGTCGAAACCTTTGTTCTTCAACAACGCCAACCCGTGTACGATGGCTAGAAACTCACCGATATTATTCGTGCCTTTCATCGGGCCGAAATGAAAAATTTCCTGCCGGCTGGCAATGTGTACTCCACGATACTCCATCGGTCCCGGATTGCCGCTACAGGCTGCATCGACTGCCAGGCTATTGTCGATCACGCAAGAGGGTAAAGTATCTGACGAAGGTTTGGAACCTCCTGATTTAGACTTTGCGTTTTTGCCGATATAAGCGTATGGAGACATTGTCAGCGCGCGTTCCGCTTCTTCGCGCGTATCGAATGATTTGTATTTGGCAGCTTCGTATCCTTTGATTTGAAGCTGGCAGTCTGTCCAGGAAGTGTAAATCCCGGGTGTGACGCCTTCCCATACGACATAAAATTTTTGTTTTGCCATTTTTCTGACGATAAATTTAGATAGTCAATGAATTGACGCTGCGAAGGTACAAATATATTCTCTAACTGAACAAGTTAGGGGGGATACTTGTTATAAAAAAAAGAGAGTTTTAAGAATATAAAATAAGAAAGGAACTATGATGGAAAGATCTTTTAGTGAAGCTTTGAAACAACGTCGGACTTACTATTCAATTACTAATCAGTCACCTATATCCGATCAGGAGATCGAATGTATCGTTAATATGACCGTGCGTCACGTACCGTCAGCATTCAATTCACAGACTACACGTGTGGTGCTCCTGTTGGGAGAATCTCATAAGAAACTGTGGCAGATCGTGAAAGATGCATTGAAGAAGATTGTACCGGCTGAAGCTTTTGTAAAGACAGAAGAGAAGATAGATCATTCCTTTGCCTGTGGCTACGGAACTGTACTGTTCTTTGAGGATCAAAAAGTAGTGAAAGGACTTCAGGAGGCTTTCCCGTCTTATCAGGAGAATTTCCCGGGATGGTCATTGCAGACTTCTGCCATGCACCAGCTGGCTATCTGGGTGATGCTTGAGGATGTAGGTTTCGGAGCATCGCTGCAACACTATAACCCGTTGATTGATGAAGAAGTGCGCCGTGCATGGAACTTGCCGGAACATTGGCATCTGATTGCGGAAATGCCGTTCGGACTTCCTATTGGCAAACCGGGTGAAAAAGAATTTCAGCCGCTTGAAGAACGGGTGAGAATCTTTAAATAAATCGGGAATGAAGAATGAATAATGAAGAATTGGATGGCATAATGGCTAAAATTCTTCATTCTTCATTCTTCATTCTTCATTAAATGATTAATTTTGTGAGCAAAATTAGTCATTTATGGTTCGTATCTTCCTTACCGGCTATATGGGTGCCGGAAAAACGACGCTGGGTAAAGCATTTGCCCGGCAAATGAATATACCGTTCGTTGATCTGGACTGGTATATCGAAGAGCGTTTTCACAAAACCGTTGGAGAATTATTCACTGAACGAGGCGAAACAGGATTCAGGGAACTGGAGCGGAATATGCTTCATGAAGTAGCCGAGTTTGAGAATGTGGTAATTTCGACGGGAGGTGGAGCGCCTTGTTTTTTTGATAATATGGACTTTATGAACCGGACCGGAAAGACGGTTTTTCTCGATGTGCATCCGGATGTGCTGTTCAGACGCTTGCGTGTGGCTAAACAGCAACGCCCTATTCTTCAGGGGAAAGAGGATGACGAACTGAAAGCGTTCATCGTTCAGGCGCTTGAGAAACGCGCACCTTTTTATCACCAGGCACAATATATCTTTAATGCAGACGAATTGGAAGACCGTTGGCAGATTGAAGCATCGGTGCAACGTTTGCAACAACTTCTTGGATTATAATCTGTGCCTAAATTGTATATCAGACTTTATTTTTTTGATACTCTGTTATTGTTCATTCAGTCAATATTAGTACCTTGCACTCGTTATGAGATTTTTTTATTGACTAATAACACAAAATTAAGGTAAAGTCTATATCATGAAAATTTTAAAAGAGAAATTTGGAGAGTTATCCGCTAGAATAAAAGCGTCCGGACAGCCTGCAAGGACATGGTTTCCACAGTATACACCGGCCTCATTATTAAATGCGGAAAATTGGTGGGAAGCATTGGCTGTATGTGAATATGCTTTGGACACAAAAGAAGACGAGAAATTAACAGAAGATTTTTTTGAACTGATATTCAGTGCTTTTGACTGTAACGTAGAGGTCGATCTCAACGCAGAAGAATATGAATTCTGGTGGGAGAAGGTAATGCAGGTATGCGACCGTGTAGCTGTGTTTAGCGGTGCGGGATGGGCACAGAAGGGTGCGCAATATTCTGAAGCCCGTTATGGAAAGCGGGATATGAGTTATTTGTTTCCGTATTACGAAAAGGCTGCCGATATGGGTTGGGCTGAAGCGGAAGCAACTGTTGCCTATTGGCGATACATGGGATTCTATTGCGAGCAAAATAAAGAAGAGGGCGAACGACGTTTTGCCGCTCTCACTTCTCCCGAAGCTATTTTATGGGGAAAACATTATCGTGCTTTTGTCGAAGAATTTACAGGAGATAAAGCGAAGGCGTTGCAGATACGGAATGACCTGCTTGCCGAACTGCCTGAAGGAGAACGTTTGCGTGCTCATGTATATGCAGCACTGGGAGACGCGCTCGACAGGGCGGAAGGCAGTGTGGCAGAGGAAGCTGCTTACTACGAAAAGTCTCTGGAGATAGTTCCCAATCTTTATAGTCTTAAAAATCTGGCTACCCTTTATTTCCGTTATCCGGAACTGAATAAACCGAAAGAACTGGGCTTTGAACTTTGGGAAAAAGCCTGGCATGCAGGTGTGTGGTCTGCCGCTAACTTCCTGGGATATAATTATCAGGAAGAAGAATGGCTGGATATGCCGAAAGCTATTGAATGGCTGGAAAAGGGGATGCTTTATTGTGAATCTTACAGTGCGTATGAACTGGCGCTGATCTACCTGTATAATGATGAATATAAGAACGTGGAACGCGGACTGATGTGTCTGAACCGTTGCGTGGAAGATAACTATATACAAGGTATAGAAGGACTGGCTAATATCTATTTCAACGGTGAATTGGTGGAAGAGGACATGAATCGTGCGAAAGAATTGTTGGAGAAGGCTATTGAACTGGGTTCGGGAAATGCAGCTTATCGTCTAGGCTGGATGTATGAGCGTGGCTTCTTGTCTGAACAACCGGATTATGTGAAGGCGTTAGAGTATTATGAAAAGGCAGCTTCGCTGAACAATGCCGACGGATATTGTCGGATGGCGCTTTACCTGGCTAATGGATACAGCGGTGTAAAAGATGCTGATAAGTCGAGAGAATGTTATGAAAAAGCAGCCGAACTGGGTTCCTGCTTTGCTCTTGTAGAACTGGCGTTCTTGTATGAGAATGGCGATGGGGTGGAGAAGAACTATGAAAAGGCATTTGAACTGATTAGTAGGGCTGCCGGACAGGGTTATCCTTATGCGATGTTCCGTTCTGGTCTTTATATGGAAAAAGGTGTTCTTGGTGAAGCAAAACCGGAAGAGGCGTTCGCTTGGTATACAAAGGCGGCAGAAGCGGATGATAATGATGCGATCTTTGCTCTGGGACGCTGTTATAAAGAAGGAATCGGAACGGCAGAAGACTGGGATAAGGCACTCGAATGGTTCGGCAAAGGAGCGGAGAAGGAAGAGTCCCGTTGTCTGACAGAGCTGGGCCTGGCTTATGAAAATGGCAATGGCGTGGAAGAAAATCCGCAAAAGGCTGTGGAATATATGATGAAAGCTGCTGAACAGGACTATGGTTATGCCCAGTTTAAGATGGGAGACTATTATTTCTTTGGTTGCGGTCCCTGTCTGGAAGACAATAAAAAGGCTATGGAATGGTATGAGAAGGCTGTGGCCAACGAAATTCCAATGGCAATGTTGCGTATGGGTGAGTATTACCTGTATGATTATGACAGTCTGAACGAATCGGAAAAGGCTTTTGCCTATTTCAAGAAAGCTGCCGAATACGAGTGGTATAGCGAAGGATTGGGTATCTGTTATGAAATGGGTATCGGAGTGGAAGATAATGAAACGGAAGCTTTTAAATATTATACGCTGGCTGCGGATAATGGAAATACGATGAGTATGTATCGTACCGGACTTTGCTATTACAACGGAGTAGGTGTGAAACAGAACTATGCCGAAGCTTACCGCTGGTTTACGGATGCGGCAGGGAATGAAAATATTGCTGCGACTTATTATCTCGGTAAGATGATGATGTATGGCGAAGGTTGTACTCCTGATCCGGAAGCTGCGGTGCAATGGCTGCTGAAAGCTGCTGAAAAAAATAGCGACAAAGCGCAATTTGAACTTGGAAATGCCTATCTGACGGGCAAAGGCGTGGAAGAAAACGATGAAATTGCAATGGAATGGTTCGAAAAGGCCGCAGAGAATGGCAATGAGAAAGCTCTTAAAATTACCGGAAGGAGGAGAAAGTAAAAGAGGAACATGGAAAAAGAAGGGAATAATCTGTTTCAGGTCAATCTTAAAGGTATGATTGCCCTGTTATCAGAGCACATTTATAGTAACCCGAATACTTTTGTTCGCGAACTGTTGCAGAATTGCGTAGATGCCATCACGGCACTACGCAATATCGACGAGAATTATAAAGGACGTATCGATGTCTTTCTGAATGAAGACAAAACGGTGGTGTTCAGGGATAATGGAGTCGGACTGAAAGAAGAGGAAGTTTATCGTTTTCTGACGGTTATCGGAGAGAGTTCAAAACGGGATACTCCCGATGCGGACGATTTTATCGGAAGGTTCGGTATCGGATTGTTATCTTGTTTTGTGGTGACTAATGAAATCACCGTGGAGAGTCGTTCGGCAATGGGCGGACAGCCTGTTTGCTGGTGTGGCAAAGTGGATGGGACGTATCAGCTGACTTTATCGGACGAAGAACGGCCTATCGGGTCGCAGGTGGTGTTGCATCCGAAAGGAGACTGGATGCATCTTTTTGAATATGAAACGTTTAAGAAGATACTGGTCAGTTATGGGGAAGTGTTGCCATATCCTATCTATCTGCATTATCAGGGGGAAGAGGAGTTGGTAAATACGCCTTCGCCCGTATGGCTTGACCCGAAGGCGACTCGCAAGGAGTTGCTGGATTATGGGGCAAAAGTATTCCAGTCGTCTGCTCTTGATGCTTTCCGGATTTATACTGAAAGTGGTAAGGTAGAAGGGGTGCTTTATGTTTTGCCTTTCCGAACACAATTTTCAGTACGCAATTCTCATAAGGTCTACCTTAAACGTATGCTGTTGAGTGAGGACGATTGTAACCTGCTGCCGCCGTGGGCTTTCTTTATCTGTTGTCTGGTGAATGCGGACGGATTGCTGTCTACTGCTTCCCGCGAGTCTTTGGTGAGCAATGACCAGTTGAAGGATGCACGGAAAGAGATCGGGGTAGCTATCAAGGATTATCTGCGGGGATTGGTGCAGAATGACCGAGCCATGTTCAACCGGATCTTGGATGTTCATCACTTCCATATCAAGGCGATTGCTTCGGAAGATAATGAACTGCTCCGTTTGTTTATGGATTACCTTCCTTTTGAAACAAATAAGGGGCTGCGTGGTTTTGGAAGTATTCGCTCGGCAAGCAATGTGATATGCTATACCAAGAATCTGGAAGATTTCCGTCAGGTGCGCCGTATAGCCGGAGCACAAGGATGGCTGGTGGTGAATGCTGCTTACACTTTTGATGAGACTTTGTTGAAAAAGTATGTCCGTCTGAATCCGGAACTTACGTTGGATGAAATATCTCCTTCACGGTTGCTGGAACAGTTTGGCGAAGTAGAGGCGAATAAAGAGTTTCAGGCTTTTGAAATGAAAGCGAACGAGTTGTTGAAGCGGTTTGGCTGTGTCTGCCGTCTGAAACATTTTACTCCGGTGGATATTCCGGTAATCTTTGTGGCGGAGGAAAAGGAGAATGTAGCTAAAAGTGCCAATAATCCGTTGGCGGCTGTATTGGGGGCTGTGAATACTGCCAAGCAGATTCCACCGACACTCACTTTTAATGCGGATAACGAAATGGTGCAGACTTTATTGCAAATACAGGGAGACAATAAACTGTTTCAGCATGTGGTGCATATATTGTATGTACAATCGCTTTTGCAAGGTAAATATCCGGTGAACAGTGAAGAAATGGAGCTTTTCAACCGTTCGCTTAGCGAACTGATGACTTCGAAAATGAATGATTTTATAAATTTCCTGAATTAAAAAAAGAGTATGAGATACACACTTGAAATACAAAAACTGCTGTTGCAGACACAGAATGACAGCCTGCATCCCCGTGAAAAAGCCAATCTATTGAAAGAAGCTATCCGCATCGCTGATGAGAACGAAGATGTGGAATGGGCTACGGAGTTGAGACTGGATCTTATCTATGAACTGAATCTTCTTTCGGCAGATGCGGAAGAGATTACCGTGTTCTCTAAAATCTTGGATGATTACGAGAATCACAAGGATGTAATCAAAGAAGATGACTTGTTGTGGAAATATAAATGGATCTGGGCTTGTACGTTCGATCTGCCGGAAATTCCGATGGAACAGGTGAAAGCGATCGGTGAGGATTATAAAACCCGTATTCTGCGGAATGGATATTCTTTGCGGAGTTATTATCACCGCTGGTCTGTGGAATGTGTTTGGATGCGCCAGTATGACAAGGCAAAAGAATACATTGACAAGATGCTGAATGAAAAGATAGACGGTCAGTCGTGTGAGGCTTGCGAACTGAATTTTATGCTGGATTATTATTTGGAAACAGGGCAGTTTGATGAGGCTTACAGCCGGGCGCAGCCATTGATTAATAAGCAGGTCACCTGTTATGAAGCCAATTTGCGGGCTTACTTGAAGCTTTCTTATTATGCACAGAAAGCTGGCAAACCGGAGGTTGCCGCTGATATGTGTGCACGTGCCGAAGAAGCATTGCAGGGAAGAGAAAAGGATGAATATCTTTTGCTTTACTTGGGATTGTTTATTGCTTATAATATAATGACGAAGCCGGAAAGAGGCTGGGAGTGTGCCGAGCGGTGCATCGGTTGGAGTTTGCGTACGAATACGTTGAAGAAATATCGCTTCTCTTGCGATATGGTAGAGGCCTTGAAGTATGAGACCCGTCCGGAAGTCTCCTTGTCGTTGCCGGAGGAATTCCCTCTTTATCGTCCGGATGGAATTTATCAGGTCAGCGAGCTTCGCAATTATTTCTATCAGCAAGCAGAAGAGCTGGCACTGCGCTATGACGCCCGCAACGGAAATAGTGGTTATATGGACCGTTTGAAAGAATTAATGTCCAATTAATTGCCAACATGTAGATTAATCCGTATTTTTGCCGTCCAATTATTTACTAAAAACACTGAATAACAGAAAATGAGAAAGTGGCGTATTGAAGATTCTGAGGAACTCTACAACATCACAGGTTGGGGTACCTCGTACTTTGGTATTAATGACAAAGGTCATGTCGTTGTTACACCTCGTAAAGATGGAGTATCCGTTGATTTGAAAGAACTGGTCGATGAGTTACAATTGCGTGATGTGGCATCTCCCATGCTGGTGCGTTTCCCGGATATTTTGGACAACCGTATTGAAAAGATGTCATCCTGCTTTAAACAGGCAGCCGAGGAGTATGGTTATAAAGCCCAGAACTTTATTATTTATCCGATTAAGGTCAACCAGATGCGCCCTGTGGTGGAAGAAATTATCAGCCACGGAAAGAAGTTCAATCTCGGACTGGAAGCCGGCTCTAAACCGGAACTCCATGCGGTGATTGCGGTCAATACGGACTCTGACTCATTGATTGTTTGCAACGGATATAAAGACGAAAGTTATATTGAACTGGCTCTGCTTGCTCAAAAGATGGGTAAACGTATCTATCTCGTTGTGGAGAAGATGAACGAACTGAAGCTGATAGCAAAAATGGCAAAACAGCTGAATGTGCAGCCTAATATCGGTATACGTATCAAACTCGCTTCTTCCGGTAGCGGAAAGTGGGAAGAGTCGGGAGGAGATGCCAGCAAGTTTGGCTTGACTTCCAGTGAACTTCTCGAAGCGCTCGATTTTCTGGAGAGCAAAGGCTTGAAAGATTGTCTGAAGCTGATTCATTTCCATATCGGTAGTCAGGTGACGAAGATCCGTCGTATAAAAACGGCTTTGCGCGAGGCTTCACAATTCTATGTGCAGCTGCATTCAATGGGCTTTAAGGTGGAGTTTGTTGATATTGGCGGTGGATTGGGAGTGGATTATGACGGAACCCGTTCGTCCAATAGCGAAGGTAGTGTAAACTATTCCATTCAGGAATATGTAAACGACTCTATCTCTACGCTGGTAGACGTGAGCGATAAAAATGGTATCCCGCACCCGAATATCATAACGGAAAGTGGACGTGCATTGACGGCACACCATTCTGTTCTCATCTTTGAAGTTCTTGAAACCGCTACTTTACCCGAATGGGATGACGAGGAGGAAATTGCTCCGGATGCACACGAATTGGTGCAGGAGTTATATGGAATCTGGGATTCGCTGAATCAGAACAAGATGTTGGAAGCATGGCACGATGCGCAGCAGATCAGGGAGGAAGCATTGGACTTGTTCAGTCATGGAATCGTGGATCTGAAAACCCGCGCACAAATCGAGCGTCTGTATTGGTCTATTACACGTGAGATTAATCAGATTGCCGCCGGTTTGAAGCATGCGCCCGATGAATTCCGTGGATTGTCCAAACTGCTTGCCGATAAATATTTCTGTAACTTCTCGCTGTTTCAGTCACTTCCTGACTCTTGGGCAATTGACCAGATATTCCCGATCATGCCTATTCAGCGATTGGATGAAAAGCCGGAGCGTTCGGCTACCTTGCAAGATATAACCTGCGACTCGGACGGCAAAATTGCCAACTTTATCTCTACCCGTAACGTGGCTCATTATCTGCCTGTACATGCACTGAAGAAAACAGAACCTTATTATGTGGCTGTGTTCCTGGTGGGTGCTTATCAGGAGATTTTAGGAGATATGCATAATTTGTTCGGTGATACGAACGCCGTGCATGTTTCGGTGAACGAGAAAGGATATAATATCGAACAGATTATCGACGGAGAAACGGTAGCGGAGGTGTTGGACTATGTGCAGTACAATCCGAAGAAGCTGGTACGTACGCTCGAAACTTGGGTGACGAAATCAGTGAAAGAAGGAAAAATCTCCTTGGAAGAAGGAAAAGAATTCCTTTCCAACTATCGTTCGGGGCTTTACGGATATACTTATTTGGAATAACCGGCAGGGTGCCGGAGCCGGATTCTCCATTCGGTGAACTTATTAGAAATCAAGAAATGAGAGAAAAACTAACAGTAATTAAGGTGGGTGGCAAAATCGTAGAAGAGGAAGCCACCCTTCGTCAGTTGTTAAATGACTTTGCCGCTATTGACGGACATAAAGTGTTGGTTCATGGTGGCGGTCGTTCGGCAACAAAGATTGCCGCGCAACTGGGTATTGAAAGCAAAATGGTAAATGGTCGTCGGATTACCGATGCCGAAACGTTGAAAGTCGTAACGATGGTGTACGGCGGATTGGTGAATAAAAAAATTGTGGCAGGTCTGCAAGCACGCGGAGTCAATGCACTCGGATTGACCGGAGCGGATATGAATGTAATCCGTTCGGTGAAACGTCCGGTGAAAGAAGTAGACTACGGGTTTGTGGGAGATGTGGAACAGGTGGATGCCACTTTATTGTCGGATTTGATACATAAAGGCGTTGTTCCCGTGATGGCTCCATTGACACACGACGGTCACGGCAATATGTTGAATACGAATGCAGATACTATTGCCGGGGAGACAGCGAAAGCGTTGTCGGCTCTGTTTGATGTGACATTGGTGTATTGTTTCGAGAAGAAAGGTGTGTTGCGTGACGAGAATGATGACGACAGTGTGATTCCTCAAATCACCCGTGCCGAATTTGAACAATATGTAGCCGATGGCGTTATTCAAGGAGGTATGATTCCTAAGTTGGAAAATTCTTTTGAAGCAATAAATGCAGGAGTTTCTGAAGTGGTAATCACCTTAGCGTCAGCAATTAATGACTCTGGAGGAACGAGAATAAAAAAATAATTCAAAAAAAAGTAGTGGGCGACTGTAACTTTTCATATCCTAGCCCGTCATTATTATAGAGATGCAAGAAATCAGCTTCCGAAACGATATTTTGCCGTTGAAGGATAAACTCTTTCGATTGGCTCTCAGAATCACCCTGGATAGGGCCGAAGCCGAGGATGTCGTTCAGGATACCATGATAAGAGTGTGGAACAAGCGTGATGAGTGGTCTCAATTTGAATCGGTCGAAGCCTATTGCCTGACAGTGGCAAAGAACCTGGCGATAGACCGGAGTCAAAAGAAAGAAGCTCAAAACGTGGAACTCACCCCCGAAATGGAGGAAGAACCTGATGCAAACAGTCCGTACGACCAGATGATTCATGATGAAAGAATGAACATCATTAATAGACTGGTAAACGAACTTCCCGAAAAACAGCGGCTTATCATGCAACTGAGGGACATTGAAGGTGAAAGCTATAAAAAAATTGCAACCTTGCTGAATCTGACAGAGGAACAAGTCAAAGTGAATCTCTTCAGAGCCAGACAAAAAGTAAAACAAAGGTATTTAGAAATTGACGAATATGGATTATAAGGATATAGAACAGCTCCTCGAGCGATACTGGCAATGCGAAACTTCCGTTGAGGAGGAAGCAACATTGCGCGACTTCTTCGCAAAGGAAGAAGTTCCGGCTCATTTGCTTCGCTATAAGAATCTGTTTGTTTATCAGCAGGTTCAGCAGGAAGTAGGACTGGGCGAAGACTTTGATGCACGTATTCTGGCAGAGGTGGAGCCTACGGTAGTAAAAGCGAAACGTTTGACACTGACCGGTCGTTTTATTCCTCTGTTCAAGGCCGCTGCCGTAATTGCAATCATTCTTTCTTTGGGGAATGTGGCACAACATTCTTTCTCCGGAGATGATGGAAGTGTATTGGCTACGGATACCATTGGTAAACAAGTAACTGCACCGTCGGTCGCTATCTCAAATGATGTGAAAGCGGAACAGGTTTTGGCGGATAGCCTGGCGAAGATCAACCATAAGGTGCAAGTTATAAACGAATAGACATTTTCATTTGCTTTAAACATATAATATAGTTAGTGTGCTTAATTAAAACAACAACGAAGGCGAAACTGTGAAGTTTTCAATTCTCTCAAATTTTTATAATGAAACTAACTAAATAAATGGGCTACCGCGTGATGCAGTAGCCCTTTTATGCTTTTAAACGGTCTTTATTTAAACTGTCTTTATTTGATCTGCCGTATATTTTTCTTGGAGCATCCACTTCTTGAGGATCTCCTTTATAGGCAATATCACCGCTTCCTTTGACGCGGGCAACCAGCTTCTGATTGGCATAGCAACTGATGTTGCCGGAGCCGCTAATGCTTGCATCTGTGTTTTCTGCTTGCAAATCGGCAGCCTGAATATTTCCTGATCCGGCAATAGAATAGCTCGCTTGAATGGCTTTGCCGTTCAGATTGATATTGCCCGAACCGGAAATACTTGCCTGACATTCCTGACTCTCTATTTGTTGTAGTCTTACATCTCCCGAGCCATTAATTGAAACGGCCATTTTTTGGCAATTGAATCCTTCTCCCTGAATGTTGCCCGAACCGTTGATGTGGAATTCAATATCTTTAGAGGTTTGTATCCCATTGATTAATCTTATATTTCCTGAACCGTTGACCGACAGCTTATTCAGTTCCGGAGCAAAAACTTTTATTTCCAGTTTTCCTTTCCAGATAGTGACATTCTTCTTGAATTTTATAATGAATGTACTACCCTCCACATACGTTTCTATAAGTGGTATGATGTTGTCGGAACCATGAATTTCGACATGGCTGCATGTGTCTTGCCAATAACTAATGTTGGCGCTTCCCACTAGTTTGATTTCATTGAAGTGGTCGGCTTTCACTTCTTTGGAGATGTAATTCTTACTGCCTACGATGTGTTTTCCCCGCAAGCAAGAGCCGGCAGTAAGTACTAGAAACATTCCCGTGACTAATACGAGCAATAAACTTGTTTTCATAATTACGCTTTTCTATGATTGATATAATGGTTAGACGGAAGAATTTGATCTAAAGTTGCATCTTCCATAAAGTTTTTCGTTAGCGTCTTCTTTTTTATTACTTTTGTGGCTGTTGATAGGAGGATTATAATGGATAAGATTATAGAAGATGATGAGTTAGGGCGTCTGGTGATACGCGTCAATTCACGTGCGAGAAGTCTTGTGTTTCGTACCAAGAGTGATGCTGTTTATGTTTCAGTTCCTCCCGGTACTACCCTGAAAGAAGTGAAACAGGCCATCGAGAACCTGCGTGGAAAGCTTCTGGCCTCCCGGCAAAAAATCGCTCGTCCGTTGATTGATTTGAATTATAAGATTGATGCGGAGCATTTTAAACTATCTTTGGTGTCGGGCGAGAAAGATCAGTTTCTGGCTAATTCCCGGTTGGGTGTAATGGAGATCGTTTGTCCGCCTCATGCCGATTTTACAGATGAAAAACTGCAAAGCTGGTTGCATAAGGTTATTGAAGAATCATTGAGACGAAATGCCAAAAGTATTCTGCCTTCACGTCTGGCCTTCTTGTCCAAGCAATGCGGATTGTCCTATTCGAGTGTGAAAATAAACTCCAGTCAGGGCAGATGGGGGAGTTGTTCGGCTCGAAAAGCTATTAATTTATCCTATTACCTGGTTTTGCTGCCTTCTCATTTGATAGACTACGTGTTGTTGCACGAATTATGCCATACCCGCGAGATGAATCATAGCGAGCGATTCTGGGCGTTACTCAATCAATATACAGAAGGAAAAGCATTGACCTTGCGGGGAGAATTGAGAAAGTACCGTACAGAAATATAAAATAAAGTTAGTTTTTATCCCTCATGCTTTCTATAAATAGGTCTTTGTTTATCAGCCTATTTGCGGAGTTCATCGAGCAAAAACGGATTCTTCACATTCTTCACTGTTAAGAACATTCTTCACTTCTCCCTATTCATGGAGGATAGCATCATTCTCCTTGTGTAAAGCACATCTATTATGTCGTAAAAAAATAAAAAAGACTGATTACATCCTGATATAATTTTCGTCTTTTCAATAAAGTAACCTTTAATGAGATGGAAAACATGAGAAAGAAACAAATTCTTTTTGCGTTTGGAATGGCCGCCCTCTTGTTGTACGCTTGCGTTCGTGACGAATTGTTCACGGACAGACAACAGGAATTATCAAACGAACTGGCTGTCGGTAAGAATCGGGAGTTAACTGTTGCAGCTGCCAAAGAATGGTATGTCGACAATGGGGCTCCCGTTACCCGAATGGGGGTGACGCAAAGCAATGTATCGGGAATATTGGTAACTCCTTCGTGGAATCATGCTAAAGAATGGAAGAAAGGAAGGTATGAAGTGGTGGAAGCCTCTTTGCGTTCCAACATGAATGTTATCCTTTATGACCAAGATACGAAGAAGCAGAAAAAGAAGATGAGCAAGAAAGAAAAAAGACGGGTGATGAACGTTGCTCGGTCTGTTATATTGAAAGATATTACGACGGGAGAAATCATTACTTTCAATATGATATTTATAGGTAGTCTGAATTATCTGATGAAGTACGATGATTTGTCAGATAACAATTATTTGCATCGGGTTCCCCATTTTGACGGTATGGTTTTATATTTTTGTCCCAGCGGTGAGTTTGTAAACGGTTGGAAGTACAAGAATGGTAAGATAATAAAGCGTCTTTCTCCTGTTCTTGATGAGGCGGCATTATCGGATACGCTATCTTCTGCTACAACTCGAGCTATACAGTGTTACACGAATTACTATACCGAATCGTATTACTATTGTCCTCCGATTACACGTTCTGCCTTTATGGATGACTGGGCGAGTTTTTATGGTACCGGTGAGTTTGGAGGCGGTATTGATGATGGTAATGGTGGTAATAGTGGTGGAAGCGGAGGTGACCCTACCCTAGAAGGTGGTGAATTAGAAGGTCCAACAATAACTGCACCTGCATGTTATTGGACTTACCGAGAAGTTCCATATACCGAATGTTATGATGATGGTTCTTCTGATGGAGGTGGAGGCGGTTATATCGGAACTCCCACTGATCCTTCAGTTCCGGTGAAGTCTCATGTAAAAAAAATTATAAAGAATACTGATAAGTTAACCCCTCAACAACTAGAGAAATTAGAAAGAGTCATTAAAGAAATGGAGGAAAAAATATGTTATGCTAAGCAGATTATTAATTATTTAGAGAGCGAAGGTTTCGCTTTTAATTATGTTTATATGGATCCTAATTTAGGAGGAGGAAGGGCAAATGCAGGGAATTCTATTTTATCTAATGGAACAGTAGATTTAGTGTTTAGAGGAGAGGATGATATAACCTATGGAAGTTTTGCTCATGAATTGGTTCACCTCTTTCAGATTCATTTAGGAGTATATAGCGGTACTATATCAAGAGGTATGATGGAATATGAACGGGCATTGATAGATGATATCATGTATTATTCAAAAATTAAAGGAAGTAAGAAATTTAGTGATGCGTGGTATGAAAAAGTAGAAAGAAGTTCGTTTGTGTATGGGAATAGGCCAGGCGAGGATAAAATTAAAGCTGTTGAATGGGATAAAAAACAAGCAAAATATTTAAATTGGCTTAGTAAACTTACTAAAAAAGGAACTCCTATCTCTATTCCCAACGATGATTTTAAAGAATGGATATCGTTATTTTCCGAGAATAGCAGGACCTATTCACCAGACAATGGGTATAATTACAATATAGATTATACACCTAAGCCGTTAGCAAAAGTTTTAGAATTGGCATCAAGTTGTTATTAAATAAATTCAGTTATTATGAGAACTATATACTTATTGATTAGTTTTTCCATCTATTGTTTACACGTACTTGGTCAAACAGATACGGAGATAATATATAAATCAACGAGTAATAATGCATATTATATGCACTATTATTCAGGATTTGTATCCATTGGTAATAACGTTTATCCATTGTCGGGAAAAGAAAATCCTTTAAATTGGCAAGATTGGTATCATTTTGATTGGAGGGAAGTAAAGAATCTGTCTAAATATATAGAACCTTACATTGGGCCTTATTTAAAAAATATTCAATTAATGGAAGATGATTACTTTAAAACAACAATATGGATTGATTTACAAGGGAATCTGATATATTGTGAATTTAATTATCCGTCTAAAATAAATATTCCACTTACGGTGATAGAACAAATCGAAACATCCCTAAAGGCTAATGGAAAGGTTAAGGTAACTCCTATTGGTACTCCTAGGAATGATATGTACTATGTACAATCTTGTGTCTTTGTTGATTTGGAGCAACTTCAATCGCGACTTTATCACCCTGTTGCCCCCTCATGGAATGATGATATCGCTATCCAACTGGATAATGTTTTTCCAACTGCCACTTATTATGCGGATTATTTGAATAGAAGGAGCTATGTCTCTTTTTATTCTGGCATGTTCAATTACACAGATGGTTCAACTGAAACGCAAGGAAATATTTATATATCGGGGACGGGCGAAGCGGCATTCACACTGTCTTTTATCAATGTTACCGACCGGGACATTATTCTGGATTTGGGTCAACTAACAGTTCGGATGGATGAGCCCGGATACACATACAGGCCTCGAATATCTTCTATAAGTATAAATGGAGGACCTCGGTTAGATATTAATTCACGAACAGCGGTAGTTGAGAATGATGGAGGTGTCGTTTCTATAATCTTCTATTTTGATGATATATTGGACATGTCTGGCAACTATTATAATACGTATCCGACAGCTTATAAGCTGAGCTTTTATTATGGCAATCATAATATATTTGAGCATGTTATAGATGAAAGATATGATTATGATGTGTGTGACGCATCAAGTATTACCTGGTACAGAGAAGGTTACATCATGTTCCGATATATGTATAACAAAAATAAGGTAGGGATGTTCTATAATAAAACCACTGATACTTATTTTTACTAAATCAATGAAGAACTTATTATTACAAAGCATACTACTATTCCTCCTGCTGACAAGCTGCTCCTCTGTCCCTTCTGATGTCCGCATAGCATTAGAACAAGCCGGAATAAACCGTCAAGAACTGGAAAAAGTGATTGAGCACTATAAAACCACTGGAGAAATACAAAAATTGAAGGCAGCATACTTCCTCATAGCCAATATGCCAGGGAAGTATGCCGAGTATTATAGTTGCAACGAACAAGCATACGAGATGTTTTTGCGCGGTAAAGATGCCAATAAACGCAACAATCGTGTGGCATACGAAGATTCTCTGGCAGAGCAGATAGATATGCTGAAAGATTTGTCGGGAGGATGGGTACCGCTTATGGTTAAGGACATTGATGTTATCTCAAGCAAGTACCTTATTGAAAATATAGATTTGGCATTTAAAGTCTGGAAAGAACCTTGGGCTTGTCACTTTACATTTGATGAGTTTTGTGAATATATTTTGCCTTACCGCATTCTTCACGAACCTATATCAGACTGGAGGAAATATCTGTACGAGAAATATTCGTGGGTGAAGGATTCACTTAAGAATGTATCCGATACAGAAGAGCTGGTGCTTCATCTTAATGACTTGATTGCAAAAGACTTTTGGACGCTGGACGAACTAGACATTCCTTTCGTGTCTGTTCCTTTGCTCGAAAAGGCAAAAGCCGGAGGATGCGACCAGCGTTACGTATTAATGATTTCCTTGCTACGGGCGATGGGGGTGCCTGCCATGATGGACTATGCACCACAACACAATAACACATTTAAAGACCATAAATGGGTGGTCTATTTGGATAGCCTGCATCATTACCGTCCCTGCGATGCAGGACGCATACGAGGTAAAATATTCCTCAAGGACAATTTGAGATGTGCCTTTCCGGCAGGGCTTGTCATCCCCTTGGCTGATGGCTTTGGTTCCAATGTGTTTCGCTATACATACGCTATCAACAGAAACAGTTTGGCAAAAAAAACGAAGAACAAACATGCTTTGCCTCCCTTTTTCCGTAGTTCGTGTGTTAAGAACGTGTCCGATCAGTATGTTTTCGACATGCACCCTGTAATATACGACATGCCGTCCGAGCTACAACTTAAGGATAATGAAGCCGTTTATCTGGCTGTCTTTGGCTATGGAAGCCATATCAGGGAGGCAGACTATGCCCAAGTAAAAAATAACAAAGTGAGATTTGAGCATATCGGAAGCGGTATCGTTTATCTTGTCTGCGCATACGGGCATGAACGGCTTGTGCCTATTTCTTATCCCATCTTGTTGCGGGACTCCTTGGGTAAGACAGAAATACTCAAACCGGACACCGTGCGCAAACAAAAAATGATTCTTACCAGAAAATGCAAGCCCTCTTTGCTGATGCAAGGATTTGCGGAGTCTATGATTGGAGGACGTTTTGAAGGTAGCGACACTCCGGACTTTAAACATCCGGAAACACTTTTTACAATCAAAGAAGCTCCCTATTCACTGACAGAAGTTGACATAAACGTGATGTCTTCCTACAGATATGTACGCTATACATCTGTTCATTCGGGAATCTTTGCAGCGGAAATACAATTCTGGGGTACAGATAGAGAAGGAAAGGCTGTCATGTTGGAAGGAACGCCCATTGTGCATTTAGGCAGTGACAGTATTCCTAACAGCGAACCAGAGAACGCTTTCGACAATAATATACGTACCAATTTCAATGCACCTTCCCATTCTTGGGTCGGATTGGACTTAAAGTCCCCTCAATCCATTACGAAAGTGAAATATCTTCCGAGAAATAATTTTAATGTTATAGAGGTGGGTAATAAATATGAATTGATGTATTACAACGACAGGTGGGTATCTTTAGGTATACAGACTGCCACCAATCAATACTTGGAATATGATAATGCCCCTACTCAAGCTCTTTTCCTATTAAGAAACCTGACACAAGGAAAAGAGGAGAGGATTTTTACCTATGAAAACGGGAAACAGGTATGGTGGTAAATGAGAGGATAGAAATAAAAATAGATACATTCATTATTGCTGCTATTCTTGTATGCTTGGTGTTTAATCTATGCGCTGGTTTGTTTGATAGCCAACGAACTTCTTCCATAATATCTGTCTCTTATTTGATCGCCTTATTTTGTATTCGTACAACTTTCTTTAGGGTAAAAAAAAGTGTGCGGATACAAATCCCTGATATTTTGTTTGTTTGCTATTTTATATTTGCTGCTTTCAAGAATGATACCGATTTTAATCTTAATCAGTTGGGTGATATCATCATCCTGTTATTATATATTTGCATCAGGATGACTGATGCTCTTGATTACAAATTTTTATATATAATCATACTATGCCTTACTGTAGCTTTATCGTTCTACGGGTATTTGCAATGTGCCGGTGTATTACTCGTTCGGAATAAAGAATACCTCATGACTGGACCTTTCTATAATCCTGCACCATACGGTGCGCTCATTTGTTTCTTTATTTCTATTATAATCACTGTTGTTATCACGATTCCCGAAAAAGCCCATAAACATGTTTCCTTGTGTGTCATCGGCTTTTCTCTTCCTGCACTCGCTCTCTCGGCATCAAGGGCTGCATGGCTGGCAAGTGGTGCTGTTCTTCTCTTTATGTTCTTGCTTAAAAGCAAAAACAAATTGCGACAATTGCCAAGGAGTATCGGTCGTTTGTGCGTGATAAGTTTATTTGCGGTATTCATTTTGTCTTGTCTGCTTTTATATCATGTAAGACCGGAATCGGTTAAAGGAAGGCTATTTATCTGGAAAGTATCATCGGAAATGATAAAGAAAACTTTCGTTACAGGTCTTGGATACAATAGCTTTGAAGCCAATTATATGAATTATCAGGGTGAATACTTCAAACAGGGTAAAGGAGACGAGACTGAAAAATATCTGGCAGGGAATGTGGTTTCCGCATATAATGAGCCTATCCGGATAATGATAGAGTACGGTTTAATAGGATTGTCCATATATATGTTACTCGCTTGTTTCGTATTGTTTCGAACTCAACAGCGAGAGACCGTTTCAATGGCTGCCAAAATGGTAATTTCTGCCTATATTCTGTTCGGGCTGTTCTCATATCCCAATAAAATATTCTCTCTGCAAGTGCTTGCAGTCATATCCTTTGCCTGTTTGCTGAATGAACGAAAGGACAAGGTTACGTATCAGCTACGGTTTGGATTTTTACATCGGTCTATTATAGGACTTCCTTTTGCATTCATATCTTTAGGATTACTTTTCAATACGATCAGGTTTCATTATGCCTATCAGGAATTTCAGTCATTATTGGAAACGAATAGGACTAATATTACCGCAAAACTAAATGAATTGGTGCCTATATTGTCAGGGGATTATTTATTTCTACAGAACTATTGTGTTCTGGCGAAGGATATAGTTGAAGAAAAGACCCTTCTTGAAAAATTAGACAAGGCGATCTCCTTGTCACCTTCAACCACATTATATCGAATGAAGGGCGATTGTCTATATTGGCACAATCGGTATGAAGAAGCAGAGACATTTTATTGGAGTGCTTATTATATGCTTCCTTCCAATCAATGGGCAAGAGCAAGAATCGCTATGCTATACCTCAAACAAGGTAAAAGGAAAGAAGCGGAACAGCTTGCGGCTTCCATATTAAAAGAAAGAATAAAATCTCATGGGTTTGATACATTCTTGTTGCGTCAAGAAATGAAAGAGGTCTTGTCAACGCATTAGAAGAGATTGAATAGTTATTAAGACAACTCTAAATATAGATAATTGAAACAGTATTTCGTTTATTTGTCTAATTGTTTAATCCCGTCCGATTCTTTTTCAAACTGATAAGTTCCTCCTTTTTCGCTAAGATCAAACGTAGAGACTAATTCTGTGTTATTATCTACGATCAATAAAGCGCTTTGTTCCGCAAAACGTCCCACTTCTACAGTGTAAGGCTCTTCCGATATAGTTTTATTGGAGATAAGACTGTCGTTGACAAACAAAGAGATAGAATCTCCGGCAAAACCTTTTACCAGACTGATTGTGTAGCTTTCGATGAAATGACGTTCTTCCTGCTTTTCCCGTTGTAGCCGCATACTCATGTATACGAAAATAACCACTACAAAAATGACGGCAAAAGCAAGAATTCCGTTACCTACCATAAACTGTTTATTTGTGTTGAGACGATGTGCCATAGTCGTTATTTTTTGAATTGTGGCGTAAAGATACGAATATAGCACTGTTAATTCATACTTTTTTTCTTTAATCTTTTGTAGTCGAATAGATTATTTATATCTTTGCAACCGGAAACGGATGAAAGGTGGAGGGGCAATTAAGCTCCTTTTTTTGTTCTTATATAGTTAATAAATGATAGAAAAGAAAACTGTTTGTCAGATTGTAGATGAGTGGCTGGAAGGAAAAGACTACTTTTTAGTAGAAGTAACTGTGAGCCCGGATGACAAAATTGTGGTCGAAATTGACCATGCAGAAGGTGTTTGGATCGAAGATTGTGTGGAGCTTAGCCGCTACATAGAGTCAAAACTGAACCGTGAAGAGGAAGATTATGAACTGGAAGTAGGGTCGGCCGGTATCGGACAGCCCTTTAAAGTACTGCAACAGTATTATATCCACATCGGACAAGAAGTGGAGGTATTGACTAAAGACGGACGTAAACTGGCCGGCATACTGAAAGATGCCGATGAAGAGAAGTTTACGGTAGCCGTACAAAAGAAAGTAAAACTAGAAGGAGCAAAACGTCCGAAACTGCAAGAAGAGGACGAAACCTTTACTTATGAGCAAATAAAATATACTAAATACTTAATTAGCTTTAAATAGTTATGGCCAAAAAAGAAGAAACAATCAGCTTGATTGATACATTTTCGGAATTTAAGGAACTGAAGAATATCGATAGAACGACGATGGTTAGCGTACTCGAAGAGTCGTTCCGTAGCGTAATCGCGAAAATGTTTGGCACCGATGAGAATTACGACGTGATCGTGAACCCGGATAAGGGTGACTTCGAGATCTGGCGTAACCGTGAAGTTGTGGCCGATGAAGATTTGACTAACCCGAATATGCAGATTTCGTTGAGCGAAGCACAGAAAATTGATGCTTCCTACGAAGAAGGTGAAGAGGTGACTGACGAAGTGATTTTTGCCAAATTCGGACGTCGTGCTATCCTGAATCTCCGCCAGACATTGGCTTCCAAGATTCTGGAACTCGAGAAAGACAGTATTTATAATAAATATATAGATAAGGTAGGTACGATCATCAATGCAGAAGTGTATCAGATCTGGAAGAAAGAAATGTTGCTCTTAGATGATGAAGGAAACGAGTTGCTGTTGCCTAAGACCGAACAAATCCCGAGCGATTTCTATCGCAAAGGTGAAACGGCCCGTGCAGTAGTTGCCCGCGTGGATAACAAGAATAATAATCCTAAGATAATCTTGTCACGTACTTCTCCCGTTTTCCTGCAGCGTTTGTTCGAGATGGAAGTACCCGAAATTAATGATGGTTTGATTACCATCAAGAAGATTGCCCGTATCCCTGGCGAACGTGCCAAGATCGCGGTAGAATCTTACGATGACAGAATCGACCCTGTAGGAGCCTGTGTAGGTGTAAAGGGAAGTCGTATTCATGGCATTGTTCGTGAACTTCGCAATGAGAACATCGATGTAATCAATTACACATCGAACATCTCATTGTTTATACAGCGCGCTTTAAGCCCGGCTAAGATTTCTTCTATCCGTCTGAATGAGGAAGAGAAGAAAGCGGAGGTTTTCCTCAAACCGGAAGAAGTTTCGCTGGCTATCGGTAAAGGCGGTTTGAACATCAAACTGGCCAGTATGTTAACTGAGTACACTATCGACGTGTTCCGTGAGTTGGATGAGAATGTAGCGGATGAAGATATCTATCTCGACGAATTCAGAGACGAAATCGACGGATGGGTGATCGACGCCATCAAGGCTATCGGCATTGATACAGCGAAGGCTGTGTTGAATGCTCCTCGTGAGATGTTGATTGAAAAGACGGACTTGGAAGAAGAGACAGTGGACGAGGTAATACGCATTTTGAAATCGGAGTTTGAAGAAGAAGGTGAAAATTCAGTAGAAAATTGAGAATTTAAAATTGAAAAATGAAAGTTATCTCTGTTATACTACATCGTAACTTTTAATTCTTCATTCTTAATTCTTCATTTAAACAAGCTCCATTTATTCATTAATTTTAAAATATGACGATAAGGTTAAACAAAGTTACAAGAGATTTGAACGTAGGAATCGCGACGGTAGTTGAGTTCCTGCAAAAGAAAGGGCATACCGTAGAGGCTAATCCTAATACCAAAATTAGCGAGGAGCAATACGCTATACTCGTAAAAGAGTTTAGTACAGATAAGAACCTTAGACTTGAATCGGAGCGTTTCATACAGGAACGTCAGAATAAGGAACGTAATAAGGCGTCTGTTTCGATTGAAGGCTTCGAAAAGCAGCCGGAGAAACAGAAGTCGGAAGATGTGATTAAGACAGTCGTACCTGAGGATGCACGTCCGAAGTTTAAACCTGTCGGAAAAATTGATTTGGATAAACTGAATGGTCGTAAACCTGAAAAGGTGGAGAAGGAACCGGAACAGAAACAAGAAGAACCTGTTGTAGAACGGCCTGTCGTTAAACCCGAAGTAAAAAAGGAGCCCGAGAAGAGAGAACCCGAGGTGAAGAAAGAAGAGGTGGTGATACCTCCTGTTTCTGTAGTAGAGCCTACTCCAGTGGTAGTTGAGCCCGTAGTAGTGCCGGAACCTGTAGTGGAGACGAAGCCGGTAGAAGTTGAAAAAGTAGTAGAAGAAGTGAAAAAAGAAGAGCCGAAGGTAGTAGAAACTGCACCTGTGAAGGCGGAAGAACATAAAGAAGAAAAAAAGGTGGAAACTGCACAGGCTGAAGTAACCCCGGTAGCAGAAAAAGCTCCGGAGGATGATGGTGTTTTCAAAATCCGTCAACCGGAATTAGGCGCGAAGATCAATGTGATCGGTCAGATCGACTTGGCTGCATTGAACCAGTCTACTCGTCCGAAGAAAAAATCGAAGGAGGAGAAGCGTCGCGAACGTGAAGAGAAAGAGAAAATCCGTCAGGATCAGAAGAAACTGATGAAGGAAGCCATCATCAAAGAAATCCGTAAGGATGATTCTAAAGTGGTGAAGAACGGTCCGAAAGAAAGCGCAGATGCTGCTAAGAAAAAACGCAACCGTATCAATAAAGAAAAGGTAGACGTTAATAACGTTGCGACTTCCAACTTTGCTGCGCCGAGACCTAATATACAAGGTAAAGGCGGCAATGGTAATGGCAATAACAACGGTCAGGGCGGACAAGGAAATAATAACAGAAGAAATAACAACAATAATAAGGATCGCTTCAAGAAGCCGGTTATCAAACAGGAAGTGAGCGAGGAAGACGTAGCAAAACAGGTAAAAGAAACTCTTGCACGTCTGACAACCAAAGGTAAGAACAAGACGTCCAAATACCGTAAAGAAAAGCGTGAAATGGCTTCCAACCGCATGCAGGAATTGGAAGATCAGGAAATGGCAGACAGCAAGGTATTGAAGTTGACCGAGTTTGTTACGGCTAACGAACTGGCAACAATGATGGATGTATCTGTCAATCAGGTTATCGCTACTTGTATGAGTATTGGTATCATGGTTTCTATCAACCAGCGTCTGGATGCGGAAACAATTAATCTGGTGGCAGAAGAGTTCGGATTCAAGACAGAATATGTAAGTGCGGAAGTGGCACAAGCTATCGTTGAAGAAGAAGATGCTCCGGAAGATTTGCAACCGCGCGCTCCGATTGTTACAGTGATGGGACACGTTGACCACGGTAAGACCTCTTTGCTCGACTATATCCGTAAGGCGAACGTAATTGCCGGTGAAGCCGGAGGTATTACACAGCATATCGGTGCATATAACGTGCAACTGGAAGACGGTCGCCGCATTACGTTCCTCGATACTCCGGGTCACGAAGCGTTTACCGCTATGCGTGCCCGTGGTGCGAAAGTAACGGATATTGCTATCATTATTGTGGCTGCCGATGATAACGTGATGCCACAGACGAAGGAAGCAATCAATCACGCGATGGCTGCCGGTGTACCTATTGTATTTGCAATCAATAAGGTAGATAAACCGACTGCGAATCCGGATAAGATTAAAGAAGAACTGGCTGCAATGAATTACCTTGTTGAAGAATGGGGTGGTAAGTATCAGTCACAAGATATCTCTGCCAAGAAAGGTATGGGTGTGGAAGACTTGCTGGAAAAAGTATTGCTCGAAGCAGAAATGCTCGACCTGAAAGCAAATCCGGACCGTAATGCTACGGGTTCCATCATCGAATCTTCACTGGATAAGGGACGTGGATATGTAGCTACTGTATTGGTATCTAACGGTACTCTGAAAGTGGGAGACATCGTACTGGCAGGAACCAGCTACGGACGTGTGAAGGCTATGTTCAACGAACGTAACCAACGCATCAAAGAAGCAGGACCTTCCGAACCGGCTTTGGTATTGGGATTGAACGGTGCACCTGCCGCAGGTGATACATTCCATGTTGTTGAAAGCGATCAGGAAGCTCGTGAAATCACCAACAAACGTGAACAGTTGGCTCGTGAGCAGGGCTTGCGTACGCAGAAGATCCTTACGTTGGATGAGTTGGGCCGTCGTATTGCTTTGGGTAACTTCCAGGAATTGAACATCATCGTTAAGGGTGACGTGGACGGTTCTGTTGAGGCATTGAGCGACTCGTTAATCAAGTTGTCTACGGAACAAATTCAGGTAAATGTCATCCATAAGGGTGTGGGAGCAATTTCCGAGTCGGATGTTTCTCTGGCTGCCGCTTCGGATGCGATTATCGTCGGATTCCAGGTACGTCCTTCGGGTGCTGCCGCTAAGATGGCTGAACAGGAAGGTGTCGACATCCGTAAGTACTCTGTCATCTACGATGCAATCGAAGAGGTGAAGGCTGCTATGGAAGGTATGTTGGCTCCGGAACTGAAGGAACAAATCACGGCAACTATCGAAATCCGCGAAGTATTCAACATCACGAAGGTGGGTTTGGTAGCCGGTGCAATGGTGAAGACCGGAAAGGTGAAACGAAGCGACAAGGCTCGTTTGATCCGCGATGGTATCGTCATCTTTACCGGAAACATCAACGCGTTGAAGCGCTTCAAGGACGATGTGAAGGAAGTAGGTACAAACTTCGAGTGTGGTATCAGTCTGGTGAACTGCAACGACATGAAGGTAGGCGATATGATCGAGACATTCGAAGAAATAGAAGTGAAACAGACTTTATGATTTATGAGTTATGATTTATGAATTATAAGGGTATAAGGCCATTCGCGAAGTAATGGTTGCAACAATAGATGGGTGGTAATGTGGTACTATTTTATATGGGACACCACCTTACCACTTTATTGTTTTATCACCTGACAGAAATATAAATCACAGATCATAATCATAGAAACATAAATCATAAATCACAAATCATAAATCACAACGTGGCAACGATTGATATCATTATCCTTATTGTAATAGGCGCCGGAGCGGTGGTAGGCTTTGTAAAAGGCTTTATCCGCCAGTTGGCTTCTATTTTGGGGTTAATAGTCGGGCTGTTGGCGGCGAAAACTTTATATGCCTCTTTGGCGGAGAAACTTTGCCCGACAGTGACGGATTCGATGACAGTTGCGCAGGTGTTGGCTTTTATCATGATTTGGATTGCCGTGCCGTTGATTTTTGTACTGATAGCTTCGTTATTGACAAAAGCAATGCAGGCAATTTCGCTGAACTGGCTGAACCGCTGGTTAGGGAGTGGGCTGGGAGCACTTAAGTTTCTGTTGTTAACGAGTGTAGTGATCGGTGCGATAGAGTTTGTGGACAGCGATAATAAGTTAATTAGTGCAACAAAAAAGGAAGAATCTTTGTTATATTATCCGATGGAAACGTTTGCGGGGATCTTTTTCCCTGCTGCGAAGAATATGACGCAACAATATATATTAGAGAATAAAGATGCAACAAGAAGAACCCAATAAAATGAAACCCAATCAGAAAGACGAACTCGAAAAGAAGACTGATAATGAGTTTGTCCGGAAATTTGCGGAGGAGAAATATAAATACGGCTTCACCACAGAGGTGCATACAGACATCATTGAGCGTGGACTTAATGAAGATGTCATTCGTCTGATTTCATCGAAAAAAGACGAACCGGAGTGGTTGCTGGAGTTTCGCCTGAAAGCGTACCGCCACTGGCTGACGCTGGAGATGCCAACTTGGGCACATCTCCGTATCCCTGAAATTGACTATCAGGCGATTTCTTATTATGCCGATCCGACGAAGAAGAAAGAAGGACCGAAGAGCATGGAGGAAGTCGATCCTGAATTGATAAAGACGTTTAATAAACTGGGTATTCCTTTGGAGGAACAGATGGCTCTTAGCGGAATGGCGGTGGATGCCGTTATGGACTCCGTTTCCGTAAAGACTACCTTCAAGGAAACGCTGATGGAGAAAGGAATTATCTTCTGCTCGTTCAGTGAAGCCGTGCGGGAACATCCCGATTTGGTGAAGAAATATATGGGCTCGGTGGTAGGTTACCGGGATAATTTCTTTGCCGCGTTGAACTCCGCTGTCTTTTCTGACGGCTCTTTCGTGTATATTCCGAAAGGGGTACGTTGTCCGATGGAACTTTCCACCTATTTCCGTATCAATGCCCGTAACACGGGGCAGTTTGAACGTACGCTGATTGTGGCGGACGACGATTCGTACGTTTCTTATCTGGAAGGATGTACAGCGCCGATGCGGGATGAAAATCAGTTGCATGCGGCTATCGTTGAGATAATTGTGCACGACCGCGCAGAGGTAAAATACAGCACTGTTCAGAACTGGTATCCGGGCGATGCAGAAGGCAAGGGCGGTGTATACAACTTTGTGACAAAACGTGGTAACTGCAAGGGAGTGGATAGTAAATTATCCTGGACACAAGTGGAAACCGGTTCGGCCATCACTTGGAAATACCCTTCCTGTATTCTGACAGGCGATAACTCGACCGCTGAATTCTATTCCGTAGCTGTAACGAACAACTATCAGCAGGCTGATACCGGAACGAAGATGATTCATCTGGGCAAGAACACCCGCAGTACGATTGTAAGTAAAGGTATCTCCGCCGGACATAGTGAAAACTCCTATCGTGGGTTGGTACGTGTGGCCGAGAAAGCGGATAATGCCCGTAATTATAGCCAGTGTGACTCTCTGTTGCTGGGAGATAAATGCGGTGCGCATACTTTCCCTTATATGGATATTCACAATGAAACGGCAGTGGTGGAACATGAAGCCACAACGAGCAAGATCAGTGAAGACCAGATATTCTATTGCAACCAGCGCGGTATTCCGACAGAAGACGCTATCGGGCTTATTGTGAACGGATATGCAAAGGAAGTATTGAATAAACTTCCGATGGAATTTGCGGTAGAAGCACAGAAACTGCTTACTATCTCGTTGGAAGGAAGTGTGGGATAGTGATATAATGTAGAAAACTACATTATATCAGATTACAATATACATAATATACTTGCTTTATGAAAACATTAGGTAAATTGTTAATTTTGATATCAGCATATATTGCTGAAGGTTGTAAATTAGCCTGGTATCATATCAAACGTGAATTTCTAAAAGGTTATTATAGTAAGTAAATATTAATATATAAAGAAACGATTAATTAGTAAATATAATCATGTTAGAAATAAAAGACCTGCATGCCAGCATTAATGGCAAAGAGATATTGAAGGGTATTAACCTGACGGTGAATCCCGGTGAGGTGCACGCTATTATGGGGCCGAATGGTTCCGGTAAAAGTACGCTTTCTTCCGTATTGGTGGGAAATCCGGCTTTTGAGGTAACAAAAGGTTCGGTCACGTTTTATGGAAAGAACCTGTTGGAGTTGAGTCCTGAAGATCGTAGCCATGAAGGAATCTTTCTTAGTTTCCAGTATCCGGTAGAGATTCCGGGTGTGAGCATGGTCAACTTTATGCGTGCTGCTGTGAATGAGCAACGCAAATATAAAGGTCTGCCTGCGCTGACAGCCAGTGAGTTTCTGAAACTGATGCGTGAGAAACGTGCGGTGGTAGAGCTGGATAATAAGTTGGCTAACCGTTCGGTGAATGAAGGCTTTTCGGGTGGTGAAAAGAAACGGAACGAGATCTTTCAGATGGCCATGTTGGAACCGCGGTTGAGCATCCTCGATGAGACAGATTCCGGTTTGGATATTGATGCGCTCCGTATTGTTGCAGAAGGAGTGAACAAACTGAAAACTCCTGAAACAAGCACAATCGTTATTACTCACTACCAACGTTTGCTTGATTATATCAAACCTGATATTGTACATGTCCTTTATAAAGGTCGTATCGTAAAAACTGCCGGACCGGAACTTGCGCTGGAACTGGAAGAAAAAGGATATGATTGGATCAAGAAAGAAGTAGGAGAATAACAAATAATAAGTTATGATAGTTGAACAACAATATATAGACCTCTTCTCACAGACGGAAGCAATGATCTGCAAGCATAGCGCCGAAGTGCTGAATGCGCCTCGTGCAGCTGCATTTGCCGATTTTGAGCGCCTCGGATTTCCGACCCGTAAGATGGAGAAGTACAAATATACGGATGTGAGCAAGTATTTTGAACCGGATTATGGTTTGAACTTGAATCGTCTGGCTATTCCGGTCAATCCGTATGAAGTGTTTAAGTGCGATGTGCCGAATATGAGTACCGCCCTGTATTTTGTGGTAAATGACGCATTTTATAATAGAGCACTTCCTAAAGTCAATCTGCCGGAAGGTGTGATTTTCGGCAGCTTGAAAGAAGTGGCTGGACAGCATCCGGAATTGGTGAAGAAGTATTACGGTCAGTTGGCAGATACTTCCAAAGATGGGGTGACTGCTTTCAATACAGCTTTTGCGCAAGACGGCGTTGTATTTTATGTGCCGGAGAATGTATTGGTAGAAAAACCGATCCAGCTGGTAAATATCCTGCGTGCAGATGTCAACTTCATGGTGAACCGCCGCGTACTAATCATCCTGGAGGATGGCGCGCAAGCCCGTCTGCTGATTTGTGACCATGCAATGGATAACGTGAACTTCTTGGCAACACAAGTGATTGAAGTATTTGCAGGTGAGAACACGGTATTCGATATGTATGAACTGGAAGAAACACATACAAGCACCGTTCGTATCAGTAACCTGTATGTAAAGCAGGAGGCAAACAGCAATGTATTGTTGAATGGAATGACCTTGCATAATGGTACTACCCGCAACACCACTGAAGTATTGTTGGCAGGAGAAGGAGCCGAGATAAACCTCTGTGGCATGGCAATTGCCGATAAGAACCAGCACGTAGACAATCATACAAGCATTGACCATGCCGTACCGAACTGCACCAGCAATGAGCTGTTCAAGTACGTACTCGACGATCAGTCGGTAGGCGCGTTTGCCGGACTGGTACTGGTGCGTCCCGATGCGCAACATACGAACTCCCAGCAGACTAACCGGAATCTTTGTGCTACGCGTGATGCGAGAATGTACACACAACCTCAATTGGAGATTTACGCGGATGATGTGAAATGTTCGCATGGAGCAACGGTAGGCCAGTTGGATGAGGGTGCATTATTCTATATGCGTTCACGAGGTATTGCAGAGAAAGAAGCCCGTTTGTTATTGATGTTCGCATTTGTCAATGAAGTGATTGATACCATTCGTTTGGAGGCACTGAAAGATCGCCTGCATCTATTGGTAGAGAAACGTTTCCGTGGCGAGCTGAATAGATGTCAGGGCTGTGCCATTTGTAAGTAACCACTAATAATTAATAAACGTGGATATTCAAAAGATACGTGAGGATTTTCCGATATTGAGCCGTACGGTTTACGGTAAACCTTTGGTTTATTTCGACAACGGTGCGACAACGCAGAAACCCCGTCTGGTGGTTGATGCGTTGGTGGATGAATATTATTCCGTTAATGCCAATGTGCATCGCGGTGTGCATTATCTTTCGCAACAAGCTACGGAATTGCATGAGGCTTCCCGTGAAACGGTGCGTCAGTTTATCAACGCCCGTAGCACGAACGAAGTTGTCTTCACCCGCGGAACGACGGAAAGCATCAACCTGCTTGTTTCCAGTTTTGGCGACGAATTTATGGAAGAGGGGGATGAAGTGATTCTTTCCGTAATGGAACATCACAGTAACATCGTTCCCTGGCAACTGTTGGCTGCCCGAAAGGGAATTGCCATCAAAGTGATTCCAATGAATGACAAAGGCGAACTCTTGCTGGATGAATACGAAAAACTATTTTCCGAACGAACGAAAATAGTCAGCGTGGTTCATGTTTCGAATGTGCTGGGTACGGTGAATCCGGTGAAAGAAATGATTGCAACGGCTCATGCGCACGGCGTACCTTGCCTGATAGACGCTGCACAGTCTATCCCTCACATGAAAGTGGACGTACAGGAGTTGGATGCTGATTTTCTGGTGTTCTCTGCCCATAAAATATACGGTCCGACAGGTGTGGGAGTGCTTTATGGAAAAGAAGAGTGGTTAGACCGCCTTCCGCCTTATCAGGGAGGAGGAGAGATGATTCAGCATGTCTCTTTTGAGAAGACCACTTTCAACGAACTTCCTTTCAAGTTTGAAGCCGGTACGCCCGACTATATCGGAACTACCGGACTGGCAAAAGCCCTTGATTACGTGAATGGACATGGACTTGAGCAGATAGCAGCCCATGAGCATGAACTGACAACTTACGCTTTGCAACGGCTGAAAGAGATTCCCCGGATGCGTATATTCGGTGAAGCAGCCGAACGGGGAGCAGTCATCTCCTTCCTGGTAGGAGATATCCATCATTTCGACCTCGGAACGTTGCTGGATCGTTTGGGTATTGCCGTGAGGACGGGGCATCATTGTGCACAACCTCTCATGCAACGTCTTGGTATAGAAGGAACTGTACGGGCTTCGTTTGCCATGTACAATACGAAATCGGAAATAGATACATTGGTGGCGGGAATTGAACGCGTCAGCAAGATGTTCTAACAATATAAGCCGCTATTCCTGTGGGATGGCGGCTTTTTTTATTCTTTAACTAAAAAAAGATGCCTTCAAGTGCAGTGATTTGAGCTTTTGTGCGTCTAATAGTAAAGAAACAAAATGTTCATTGAATATTAGGAGGGTCGTGAGACCATGCTCATATTATATAAATTCTCTCTCTTTAACATTAATCGCAGCTATATCGTAAGAAATTACGGTGTAGCTGCAACTTTTTTAGGGGGACTTGCGTCTAACTAAATACGTATAACTTACAGATAACTAATAAAGAAAAAACTATGCTGATGACAACCACTCCCATCATTGAGGGAAAACGAATAGTGAAATATTATGGAATAGTTTCCGGAGAGACAATCATAGGTGCCAATGTATTCCGCGACTTGTTTGCAAGTATTCGGGATATTGTGGGTGGTCGTTCCGGTTCTTATGAAGAAGTGCTGCGTATGGCAAAAGATACAGCATTGAAGGAAATGGAGGCACAAGCAGCTCAAATGGGAGCTAATGCCGTGATAGGTGTTGATTTGGATTATGAGACAGTTGGAGGTAGTGGCAGTATGCTGATGGTGACTGCTAACGGCACAGCCGTAAAGATTGAAGAGGATTAATTGATTATTGTTTTTTTTACTACAGAGAACACGGAAGACGCAGCGCATATACTTTGTTTAGTATCAATGGTATAAAACGCTGTGTCCTCCGTACTTCTGTGGTGAATATTATTCGGCAGTCAGTTCAATCACACGGCTGAAAGCCTGATTGGTAGTGAAAGCATTGATTCCTACTTTCATCAGATAATCTCCTGAATAAGTCTTCTCATTGGCAGCAAGATTCGATTTAGAATTCGGCATCAGGTTGATTTCTTTCACCTTATACATTTTCTTCGCATCCAGTCCCTGAAGTTTAACCGGGAGCAGCTTCTCACCGAAACGTGGGTGGATATCGTAGGTATAAAGCACTGCTTTGTTCTTATCCGGTGCGGCGTACATGACAGACATGTGATTACCATCGTATGGAGAAACCAGTCTGTACTGGTCACCATCCAGAATCACTTTCTTCAAACGTGTCCAGTTGGCAACTGCGTTTTGGCAAAAAGTCTGTTCGTCCGCATTCAGCTCTTTCAGTCCGAGATCGAAGCCCAGTTTACACATACTTGCTACATCGGTACGGAATTTCACGCTTGTCTTCTTGTTCCAGCTGGTTACGTGTGCGTCCATTGCTTTTGCAGGGAAGATTTGTGAGAATCCCCATTGGATAAACAGACGCTCTATCGGGTCTGTATTGTCGCTGCACCAGAATTCTGTGAAGTATTTCAATGCTTCGTAGTCGCAACGGGCGCCACCGCCGGAGCAAAGCATCATCGGTACGTTCGGATATTTGTCTTTGATACGTTCCAATACATTATATATACCACGTACATGGTCGATATAAAGTTGTCCTTGTTTATTCTTCAAATAGGGAGAATAAATATTTGTGATGGGAGAGTTGCAGTCCCATTTAAAGAAAGCCACTTCCGGGTTCGCTGTCAGGATGTTATCCACTACGCCAAACACAAAATCCTGTACTTTCGGATTGCTAAGATCGAGCACCAGTTGGTTACGATAATAGTATGTTTCGCGATTGGGCAGTGTGATAGCCCAGTCAGGATGCTTCTCGAACAATTCACTTTTGGGGTTTATCATCTCCGGTTCGATCCAGATACCGAATTTCACTCCGGCTTCTTTGGCCGATTTCACGAGTGCGGGAATACCGCCCGGGAGTTTGGATTTCATCACTTCCCAGTCACCCAGTCCGGCATTGTCGCTGTTGCGAGGATGCTTGTTGCCGAACCAGCCATCATCCAACAAGAACATGTCTACACCGAGATGTTTGGCTTCTTTCATCAGTTCGGCAAGCAGTTTCTCATCGAATTTGAAGTACGTATTTTCCCAGTTATTCAATAAAGTCATGCGGTCGCCTTGTCCGTCTTTCAGTTGGTGGTTGCGTGCCCATGCGTGGAGGTTGCGGCTGGCTTCGCCCGTACCGTTGTTGCTGAAAGTAAAGATGAATTCGGGAGTCGTAAATACTTCGTTCGGTTTTAGTTCATAATCAGATGCATACGGGTTGATGGCGGGGATAACGCGGAGATTGCCTACGTTGTCCACTTCAAAGGTAAACTGGAAGTTGCCTGTCCATCCGATAGTCCCTAGCATGGCACGTCCTTGTGTTTCCTGTGCCGGTTGCTCAAAACCAAGTTCGAAGAACGGGTGAGTATGCATGGCGGCACGGCTTCCCAGTTTGGTGTCGATCACCTTTTTGCCGAACAATAGAGGTTGTGTGCTCATTTGTGCTTCTTTAGCCCAGTCGCTGCTGAATTCAGTCAGATAATACTCGTTTCCGGAGAAATAAAGCATCGTCGAAGCATAACGCCAGATGGTGACAGGTTTCTTTTCAGCATGTTTGATTTCACTCCACGTTTTGATGACGTTTTCTTTCGGATAAGCGATGTAATGCAGCGTGACTTCCACCGGGTACTGATCGTCTTTCAGCTGAATGACTGTCTCCGTGCCGCCTGCCACTGCTTTTTGCTCGGAAGATACATAACGGAGAATCGTGCTTGGGTTTCCATCATTGTGCGTGATTGCTACAGCCGGTTCAAAATAATCCTCGGCGCCGGAGCCCGGATATACTTCCCATCCACGGGTGGATACGCTGCCGTCACTGCCTCCTTTCACGTATGGAGAAAAGTTGTTGATGTCTTTCTCGTTCAGCAACTTATCGCCCAGATAAGCCTGATAAAGTCGTCCGTTGGGAGCTACTTGGAGAATTAGGTCTGTGTTGTCCGTTGCGATGCGGATAACGTTCTTTTCCTGGGCGTTCACTTGTGCCAGGGTAAACAATGCCGTAAGTAATACGAAAAGTTTCTTCATGGTTTTTTAATAATTAATTAGGTATTAGTTAGTTTGTGGGCATATAATGCCACAAAGATAGTTATAATTTGTTTGGTATGAACTAGAATTTGATGCTTGCGCTAAATTCTACGGTGAATGGGCGTAAATAATTTCCACTCATATAATTTCCGGCGTACTGGGCAGCTTCTTCTTTCGTAATCAGTTCCGAACCGTTGATGGTTCCGCTGGCTCCTTTCTGATTCAGGAAGTTGATGACTGTTGCCCCTAGAGACAGGTGTTTGTTTACGTTCCAGTTGATTCCTCCGAACGTTTCCCAGCGGCCGTTGAAGTAGAGCGCTTCCTGAAGATTGGCGTATGTCTTGCCGAAATAGCGGAAACTAAGCCAGAGGCGTAAGTCTTTCGTGATGTTGTAGCTTGGGTCGAGTTCGACAAGTATCTGTGGGATCTCTTTTACAATCATTCCGTTGGCATTGACAGACATCTCCGAGCCATCGTTGAAAGTGACACTTGCGTTATAGTTCTTGTAAACAGGCTTCTGATACGTGAACAGGGCGTGTAGATGGAAACCTTTGAACGGGTCGATCTCGGCAGAGGTGGTCCATCCCAGTGTTTTGATATTATAGATAAGCAATACGGTCTTTCCTTCTTCCGTTCCCGGTTTCGTGAGGTTTTGTTGGTCGATGTTATTGGATTTAGAGATATAGGTCACCATAGAGGTGAGGTTGATCCAATGGTTCTTGTAGAATAGACCGCCACGGATTAACGGTATGGTGACCCGTTTGTATTGTTCTTCCGTAGGACCAGTTCCGGCGTATTCGTTGATACGGGGGAAGCGGGTGGCTACTGTTCCGTCGGCAGTCAGCCCGAATTGCCGGGTTACGTTGTAAGTGGCGCGGAGCGTGGCGGCATAGTTCAGTTTGTCTTTTATCACTTTGGCAGGATGAACACTGCGCGGGGGGGCGATGATATTTCCTGTTTCTTTCTCTTTATGATAAGTGGTAAAGTCGCCGATGTGGAAGTTCGGGAAACGGGAAGCGGATATCTGGTCGGCGCTCATCCGGTAATATTCGAGGCGTCCGCCATAATAGATATTAAATTGGGGAGTTACCTGCCAGTTGTCTGTAAGGTAGAGGGCGAGTTTGTTTTCATATCCCATTGTATATTCGGGGCTAAGCTCGTTGTAGCCGTATGTCTGCACGTGTTGACTGGTCAGTGTGGGGTCCAGGGAGCTTGTTGCGGTGGAAGTGAGCAGTTGCGGATAGTTCTCTACGGTAGCCATCCATTGCAGAGAAGAGGAGTGGTAGTCAAGATGATAATACCATTCGTTCAATCCCAAGCGCAAATTATGGTTGCCGAAAGTTTTGTTTAGTTCGGAAGTAATCAGGAAGTTTTTCACTTTACCTACGTGCAACCAGGTGCGGCGGCCTTCTGCCAGTCCTTCATACGGATGACCGTTGGATAACGTAAAACCAGCGTCGGCAGTTACTTCGCTGATGGTGCTGCCTCCGAAATCCACATAGTTGGCGCGTGGGGCATCCATATATTTCAGGTTGAATTTCCACAGCAGGTCGTTTTGGAAACGATAATCGGCAATCAGTGCTATTTCATTGGCACGGTTTTCCGAGCCGTCGCCTAAATTCCATGTTTTCATTTTCCCGTCTTTCACGTCCATGTATTCAAAAGAACCGCTTTGCGGGACATACGAATTCGTTCCCAGTTTGAAGCCGTCTATCTCTTTCACCGAGCCGTCGCCGACATAGATAAAAGGAGCGGCATTGGCATAACTGCCCGGATTCTCACTGCGGGAATGTTTGTAGAGCAGGGATATTTTGCCCCGTCCGTTGTTGAAGAGTCGGGTCAGGCCGGCATGATAGATCTCGGTGCGGTCTGTGTAGTTTGTGAATTTGAGGTCGAAGCTTCCCGGATCGAAGTTCTGATAGATGCTTGCGGTGTAGAGCCAATGGTCGTTGATAGCTCCTGAAACATTGAAATCGAAGTTCTGCATTCCGAAATGATTGGTTCGGTAGTTGAAGATACCTTGAAAATCTTTTTGTCCCAGTTTGCTGAAGGAGTTGACGGAGTAAGCAATGTTACCGGTGGTGATGGCCGACTCGGAAGGAGATAAAAGTCCCACTTCTCCCAGGCTGCTGTCGCTGCGCCAATGGGCGGCTAGCTTGTGAACGGCCGAGGAATAGACGGCGGGAAGCCCATTCTCATATACATTAACGTCCTCGCTGGGAAGCCCGATTTGAATTTCGCGGGGTTTGTTGGCGTCGGAAGCATTCAGCATCACATTGCGTTCGCCTTCTTCTGCTTCTTTTTTAGAAGGGTTGGCAGGTTCTTTTGAGAGATTGGCAGGGATCGTATCCTGCTTCATTGCGGTGCGGTTTGTCTTTTTCTTTTGATCCTGAATGTTCGCTGCATTCCCGTTGGAGGGAATCAGTTGCAAGAGGATTGCTAGAGCAAGGCAACTAAAGGTTACTCTTTTCATCACTTGTATTTATTTTAAGATTTTGGAAGTTCACGTCGGTTGTGTCATTTTGACAAAGGCAAAGATAGGGGGAGTAGAAACAGGCGGCTATACTCTCTTTTGTCAAGATGTGCAAGAGATGTTTCAAATGTATGATAGCGCCCTTGTGGTGCGACATTTATTGCCATCCTTGCAACAAATGTTTCATCCTTCTTATGCATTTTGCGTAAAAAAAACTATATTTGTCGCTATCTAATATCTGTGTATGAAAAGGAATCTGCTGCTTTTTCTTCTTTCTGTTTGTTTCTTCCTTCCGGACTTTGCCGCGACGGGGCAGTATAACTTTATCCGTGTAGATGGTGAAAGCGGTCTTTCGAACAGTCATGTCAAGTCCATTATTCAAGATAGTTACGGTTTTATCTGGCTAGGTACGCGCAATGGACTTAACCGTTACGACGGAGTGTCGATGAAGCTTTATAATTGTTATGACGAGACTTTGCAATATGGCAATCAGGTCATATCCGCTCTTTTTGAAGATAATCACCGGCAGTTGTGGATAGGCACGGACGATGGTGTCTATATTCAAGACCTTGCCACCGGGAAGTTTTCTTTTTTTGATGCCCGTACAGAGAGCGGAGAACAAATCAGATACAACTGGATTGAGGATATACTGGCAGACCATTCGGGAAATATATGGGTGAATGCGCCCAATCAGGGAGTTTTCCGCTATCAGGTGGAGACGGGGAAGCTGTTCCGCTACATTCCTTGTCCCGGTAAAGATAAAAGTAAGGACTTTCCGCAATCCATCTGTGTGGATAAAGACGGTACGATTTGGGTCGGTACGTATGGAGCGGGAATCTACTGTTATAGTCCGGAGCAGGATAAGTTTGTGGCATGCGCGACAGAGGCGCTTAAAGGAGATTTCATATTTACTCTGTGTGATTATGGCGATGAACTGATTGTCGGCGTGCATGAAGAGGAATTGAAACGGTTCAATAAGAAGACAGGGGAGGTGAGCGTGTTCCCTGCGCCGGAAGTGCATCGAAAGATTATTCGTTACGCAGTTTGCTTTGGAGACGAATTATGGGTGGGAACTCAAAATGGTGTTTATGTGATTAATGAGAAACAGAATAGTGTGCAACATATCCCTGCTGATGCCGGAGGAAAGTATGGGCTTGGAGATGCTATCGTGGATAAGATTTATCGCGATCGTGAAGGAGGAACTTGGATCTGTACGCAATTTGGAGGAGCCAGTTATCTGCCTGTACGCTCACTCGACTTTTCTGTTTATCTTCCGGGGGCGCCCGGTACGGTCTGCGGACGTCGCATCAGTGAATTGGCGGAAGGAAAAGACGGGACAGTGTGGATTAGTACGCAGGATGGCGGGGTTTGTTATTGGAATCCGAAGGCGCAGACTTTCGTAAAAGTTCCCGAATCACCGGACCGTCAGAATGTGTTGAGCTTGTTTGCTTCGGATGATTTAGTCGGGGCGGGTTACTTTAAAGGAGGTATTGATCTAATAATTCCGGGGACAGCCTCTTCCGCTCCTGGAATGCCTGTTCAATCATTTCTTCTTCGACTTTTTCATCTTTGACTTCTTCTACTGTATCTCCTGTTTCTGTTGCCTCCTCTGCCATTTCTACCACAAACATTTTTCGAGGACAGGTTCATACATTCTATCCCGCACAACTCGGCATCAGTGAAGGTTCGGTGTTTGCCCTTTATCGTGACCGTGGGGGAGTCATCTGGCTGGGCGATGGTTGGAACATCTTCCGTTCGGCCGACAAAGGGCGGACTTTTGAGAAGGTGGAACAATTCGGTTACGCTTATATGCGTGACATCCTCGAAGATAAATCCGGCAATATATGGGTCGCAACAATGGGTAATGGCATATTCCGGTATAATCCGCAGACGGATCAGATGGTCAAGTATCAATGTGTACCGGGAGACAGCACTTCTATCGGAACGAATGAAGTGACAGGCATAACGGAGGATAGCAAAGGTCTTCTCTGGTTTTCTACGGATCGGGGAGGGTTATTGTGTTTTAACCCCGAAACGGGCAGGTTCCGGACATACACTAAAGCGAACGGTCTTCCGGACAACGTGACCTATAAAGTGGTGGAAGACGCACAACATCGCATCTGGTTCGGAACAGACCGTGGACTGGTTTGCCTTCATCCGGAAACAGACAGCCTGCAAATCTTTACCCGAAACGATGGGCTGCCTGATAATCAGTTTAATTATAAATCGGCTTTGGCTGCCTCTGATGGGACTATCTGGATGGGGACCATCAACGGACTTGTCTCTTTTAATCCGCAGATTGTCCGCCGGAACACGTTTGTCCCTCCGGTCTACATCACCGGAATATATGTACAAGGACGTGAAACTCCTTTCCCGGCAGATGGCGTGCAATTGCCTTACCGTTCTAATGTCGGCTTTGATTTTGTTGCTTTAAGTTATACATCGCCGGGAGCAAACCGTTATGCTTATAAAATGGAAGGTATAGACAACGACTGGAACTATACGTCTGCTGCACATACTGCGTCTTATGCCCAGCTTCCGCCGGGAGACTATTTGTTTCGTGTGCGTGGCAGTAATAATGATGGTGTCTGGAATCAGGAAGAAGCCACTTTGTCGGTACGTATTCTTCCACCTTGGTGGCGTACAGTGTGGGCGTACCTTATCTATATCATTGTTGTATCCGGTAGTTTTGTACTGACCCTTCGTACCTATCGCCGCCGTGAAGTGCAGAAGATACGTGAACAGCAATTATTGACGGAACTGGCGCGTGAGCGCGAATCCCACCGTACGCATGAGATGTTTATTAATCAGATCACTTACGGCGCCTGCACTCCGCAAGGGGATGCCATGTCACGGGCGGACGAGCAACTGATGTCTCAATTGATAGCCAAAGTGCGTGAGAATCTTTCCGATGCCAACTATAATGTGGAAGCATTAGCTGCGGCTATGAATATGTCCCGCTCCAGCCTTCACCGTAAAATTAAGGCATTGACCGATCTTTCTTCACTCGATTTTATCCGTATCATCCGGCTAAAACATGCTGCGGAATTGTTGCAGGAGGGAGAACTGCGCATCAATGAAATTTGTGACAGGGTAGGATTTCAGTCACCTTCTTACTTCGCCAAAGTATTTCAGAAACAATTTGGAGTCACTCCTACAGAGTTTGCCCAGCAGAATAAGCAGAGAATGACAGATAGTTAGTAGTTATTGCCTATTATTCGTTGTCTCTTTGTTTGAATTTGAACTGAAATTAGTTTATTTCCGTACAGTAATGCACTGTTTCAGCCTATTCTAACAAGGGTATATTCTCACTGCAATGAGAAAAAGTTCTCATTACAGTGAGTATTTCTTCTCATACCTATGAGTATTTTTTCTCATAGGGATAAGTATAGTTGAGAATGTTTACGGAAGTTTTTTTTGAATTATAATTGTATGAGTTTACCTCATTTCCGTACCGTTTCTGGTTAAATGGGAAGTTAATTCAGACAGAAGAACATAAGAACAAAAAATAGAATAGCCGTTCAATAAGCAACAGAAATAATTTTCAAAGCGCAGCTTTTATGTTCTTTTGTTCTTATGTCTAAAAATAACTACCATCTGCTCATTTGTCCAAAGTGACGTATAAAAATAGAATGATTCAACTCTGTAAATTCTTTCTTTTTTACTTGCTTATTTCGATTGATTTCCATACTTTTAGCCTCCGTAATCCTTTAAAAATTAACCCTATGGACAACATTCTTTTCTGGCTCGTTCCAGTCGCTTCCGTGTTAGCCCTCTGTTTTGCTTATTACTTTCATAAGCAAATGATGAAAGAGAGTGAAGGTACATCCCAAATGATAAAAATAGCTGCTGCTGTGCGCAAAGGAGCTATGTCTTATCTAAAACAACAATACAAAATAGTAGGTTGGGTATTCTTGGGGCTGGTTATTTTGTTTTCAATTATGGCTTATGGCTTTCATGTACAGAATGCCTGGGTTCCCATTGCTTTCCTTACAGGTGGATTCTTCTCCGGACTTTCCGGGTTTCTGGGAATGAAGACGGCGACATACGCGTCCGCTCGTACCGCTAATGCTGCCCGTACTTCTCTGAATGCAGGGTTAAGAATTGCTTTCCGAAGTGGTGCCGTAATGGGACTGGTAGTCGTTGGCCTGGGACTGCTCGATATTTCTTTTTGGTATCTGTTGCTGAATGCAGTGATTCCTGCTGATGCACTGACACCTACTCATAAACTCTGTGTAATCACTACCACCATGCTGACATTTGGTATGGGAGCTTCTACCCAGGCGCTCTTTGCCCGTGTAGGCGGTGGTATCTATACAAAGGCAGCCGATGTCGGAGCCGACTTGGTAGGCAAAGTAGAAGCCGGAATCCCGGAAGATGACCCTCGTAATCCTGCCACTATTGCCGATAATGTGGGCGATAATGTAGGCGACGTGGCCGGTATGGGAGCCGATTTATACGAATCTTACTGTGGCTCGATTCTGGCAACAGCCGCTCTGGGTGCTGCTGCTTTTATCCATTCGGCAGATACAGTGATGCAATTCAAGGCAGTGATCGCCCCGATGCTGATCGCGGCTGTTGGTATTATCCTTTCTATTATAGGTATATTTGCTGTCCGTACCAAGGAGAATGCGACTATGAAGGACCTGCTCGGTTCGTTGGCTTTCGGCACGAATCTTAGTTCCGTATTAATTGTTGCTGCTACATTCCTTATTCTGTGGCTTCTGCAACTTGATAACTGGATTTGGATTTCTTGTGCCGTAGTAGTCGGACTGGTAGTAGGTATTATCATCGGACGTTCTACGGAATATTATACTTCCCAATCCTATCGCCCTACCCAGAAACTAAGTGAAAGCGGTAAGACCGGACCCGCCACCGTAATTATCTCCGGTATCGGTTTAGGTATGCTTTCTACGGCTATTCCGGTAATTGCAGTCGTAATTGGTATCATTGCTTCCTATTTGTTGGCTTCCGCCGGCGATTTTGCCAATGTCGGTATGGGACTGTATGGAATCGGTATTGCGGCTGTCGGCATGCTTTCTACTTTAGGTATCACTCTGGCAACGGATGCTTACGGACCGATTGCGGATAATGCAGGAGGTAACGCAGAAATGTCTGGCTTGGGTGCCGAAGTCCGCAAACGTACCGATGCGCTCGATTCATTGGGGAATACGACTGCTGCCACCGGAAAAGGTTTTGCAATCGGTTCCGCTGCATTGACAGGCTTGGCTTTGCTGGCTTCTTATATTGAAGAAATCCGAATCGGCCTTACACGGCTTGGTAATGTAGATTTGACCTTTGCGGATGGTAGTTCCATCAGTGTGGCGAATGCTACTTTTATCGACTTCATGGATTATTATGAAGTACATCTGATGAATCCGAAAGTTCTTTCGGGTATGTTCCTCGGTTCCATGATGGCTTTCCTGTTCTGTGGATTGACAATGAATGCCGTAGGACGTGCAGCGGGGCACATGGTAGATGAAGTACGTCGCCAATTCCGTGAAATAAAGGGTATTTTGACAGGAGAAGCGGAGCCGGATTACGAACGTTGTGTTGCAATATCAACAAAAGGTGCGCAACGTGAAATGGTTGTGCCTTCCTTAATCGCTATTATTGCCCCTATCCTTACAGGTCTTATTTTCGGTGTTCCCGGTGTGCTCGGTTTGCTGATTGGTGGCTTGAGCAGTGGCTTCGTACTGGCTATCTTCATGGCTAATGCCGGCGGTGCATGGGATAATGCAAAGAAATATGTAGAAGAAGGAAACTTTGGAGGAAAAGGCGGTGAAGTTCATAAAGCAACCGTAGTAGGAGATACCGTGGGCGATCCGTTTAAAGATACATCCGGGCCGAGCTTGAATATCTTAATAAAGCTAATGAGCATGGTAGCCATTGTAATGGCAGGGCTTACTGTTGCCTGGAGTTTATTCTAAAAAAAGCAGGAAAGAAGTAAGAAAAAGGAGGCAAAACAAGTCTCCTTTTTTAATTTGAATTACCTTTGTGTCAAAATAGAAGCGATAAATATGTTATTACCTTATTTGAACGAGAATCTGATTGAAGCCGGATGTGATGAGGCCGGTCGTGGATGTTTGGCGGGAGCAGTATACGCTGCTGCGGTTATTCTTCCGAAAGATTTTAAGAATGAACTGTTGAATGATTCCAAGCAACTGTCGGAAAAGCAACGTTATGCACTGCGTGAGGTAATAGAGAAGGAAGCGATAGCCTGGGCGGTTGGCGTCGTGTCACCGGAAGAAATTGATGAAATAAATATCCTGCGGGCTTCTTTCTTAGCCATGCATCGTGCAGTGGATCAACTGACTACCCGCCCACAGCATTTACTAATCGACGGAAACCGTTTCACTAAATATCCCGACATCCCCCATACCACGGTAGTGAAAGGCGACGGGAAATATCTTTCAATAGCTGCGGCTTCTATTTTAGCCAAGACATACAGGGACGATTATATGAACCGTCTCCACGAAGAGTTTCCTTATTATGACTGGGATCACAATAAAGGCTACCCAACTAAAAAACATCGCGCCGCCATTGCCGAACGTGGAACCACTCCTTACCATCGAATGACGTTCAATCTATTAGGAGATGGACAGCTAACTTTGAACTTCTAAAGTCACTTTGTTTCATTTTGCACATATTTTCTACATTTTTCTGCAAAATAAGCACGATTTTGTTACGGATAACCCTAAGATTGTTCTGTTTAGGCTAAAAAAGTGTTGTCTAGTGCTTTTATTTGTTATTGAAATGCTATATCTTTGCAAACAATAATAAGAATTAAAAAGTTTAAAATCATGGCAACGAACAAACTATTGTGGTCTTCTAAAATTATTGGGGTATTTTTTATGATGTTGGTTTGCACTCTTTCTGCAAATGCACAGTTTTTACGTACTTCTTATTTCATGGAAGGTACTCATTATCGTCAACAACTAAATCCGGCTTTAACACCGACGAAAGGTTATTTCAACCTTCCGGTAATTGGTGCAGTTAATGCAACTGTTGGTTCTACTTCATTAGGTTATCAAGATATCATTGATATCATTGATGATGGTGACGATTTCTATACTAAACCAGATTTTATGAATCGTCTGAAAGATAATAATAAGCTGAATGTGAATTTCAGTACGGAAATTCTTTCTGCAGGATGGTATAAAGGTAAAAACTTCTGGTCATTCAATATCGGTCTGCGTACAGATATCGGTGCTAACTTGACTAAGAATATGTTCAGTTTCCTGAATCAAATGGAAACAATTGAGGATAACTGGAGAAATAGCAACTATGATATTAGTGGTCAGCAACTGAATATCAATGCCTATACGGAAATAGGTTTAGGACTTTCACGTCAGATTAATAGTCGTTTAACTGTTGGTGCTAGAGTTAAGGCTTTATTAGGTATCGGCAACATGGAGTTGAAACTTAATAAAATTGCGATGAGTGCTAATTTGCCTACTGATCAACAAATCAATCAATGGTCAAGTGAGAGCTATTGGTCAGGTAGCTCTGCAGAAGTCAGGGAAAACGCACGAGTTAAAACGCTTTAATAAAGTTGTTTATCAAATTA